>OLHG01001027.1_pt1 | contig 18163 bp, 16 predicted proteins | sample 1605971 | NCBI WGS metagenome assembly OLHG01 (sample SAMN03283289) | human gut metagenome | biome: human-associated habitat; material: feces | host: Homo sapiens | place: Peru | collected 2012 | reverse complement strand
GCCCGCTTCCGGAGCTGATACCGGTGGAGATCATAGAGCTCTTTTTCGCCGCCCTCCAGGTCCAGCTCCATCCGTCTGGCCACTTCCTGGCACTCTGAACAGAGATGGACCTTGCTCTCCCCTTCTCCCATGGAGAAAAACATATCCAGCAGTCTTTTCTTTTTTCCACAGCAGTCGCAAATCATGACAGCATCCCCCCTGGATTATCTTTGGTTGTATTATACCGTTGATTCCGGAAAAAGTCCAGCGCGATATTTTATTTCTTGAGAGATTTTGTCAGTTATATCTTATGAACTCAGGAATATGTCATTGAGTTTCAGCCGTAACTGTGTGATACCATGTTCATCCACAGGCATTGCAAAGTTTGTAATTCCCTTTCCCAATTTTCATGACAGTTCCATCTGCTTCATATTGATTTAGGATTCGCTGTAGCTGGCGTGGGCTGCAATTTAAGTGAAATGCTGCTCGTTGCAAGCCTTTCATTTCTCCACCACTGCATTTGTACTTCATGTATGTCAAGACACGCTGCTTCAAACTTGCCGGAGCAGCTTCGAGTGTGGTAATAGATTCCATCTTTTGTGTTAAGGATTCACACACTAGTTGCAGGAATTGGCAGTTTTGAAGCAGTGCGTTTTTACTTGCTTCAATAGAAAGAACAAGACAAATGACGTCATCGCTTGCTTCTGCATAAACATTGTCTGGCTGGCCTGCGAAAATTTCCATTTCCCCAAGCAAATCATTCTTTCTGTCGTTTGCAAGAGAATATACCGTCCCGTCATCTCTGATAAGGTAAATATTTACAGTGCCTTGAATGATGATTTGAAACAAAGGTTCTTTCTGGAACGGCGTGGTAATAAACTCTCCTTTTTCGTATTGTACAACAAATAAATAGTCCCGTAAGCTGCTCATTACGGATTCAAATTTCGTTTGCTTCAGATACCTTTCAATGAGCGCAGGATTATAAAATCTTTTCATAGGTTTTTCCTCCAAGCAGGACATATGTCCTGCTTTTTCTTTTTAGTATAGCGTATTCTTATCAAGATTACAAGAAACAGAATGCGGAGGTTTTGGATTGATGACAACGGTATTTGAAGAAGAAAAGATTTCTAAAGCGATTTGGCGTATGGGTTTGCCCGCCATGTTAGGGCAGATCACAACGCTGATTTATAATATTGCAGACACCTTTTTTGTATCCTTGACGAAAGAGCCTGCAATGATTGCCGCGGTGACACTATGTACGCCAATTCTTTTGATGATTATGTCCATTGCATCTATTTTTGGCATGGGCGGCAACAGCGTGATTGCAAGATTATTAGGAGAGGAGAGACAGGAGGAAGTCAAAAACACGCTGAATTTCTGTCTATATGCAATGACGCTTGCCGGAATCATCATTCTGCTCATCGGTATGTTCTTTATGGAGCCGATTGCAAGGCTATCCGGCGCAGATGCAGAAAACATAGCTTATACGAATGAATATTTGCGATATTTTTTTTTGGGTGCACCCTTTATTATCCTTTCCAACGGATTCGTCCACTTATTTCGCTCGGTTGGTTTTATTAAGGAAAGCACAATCGGATTGGCCCTTGGAAACTCGATCAATATCCTGTTCGACTTTGTATTTATTATATTACTGGGTTGGGGAATGGCCGGCGCTGCCCTTGCCACGTCCTTTGGTTTCTTCTGCTCCACGATTTATTATCTGGTCTGTATGATAAAAGCGGAGAGAAAGGGAAATCCATTGGTATCGCTTTGCATAAAAGATTTTGCGCCCAACAGAAAAATGGTCGGCAGTGTGGTAAGTATCGGAATCCCCGGTGCGCTGATTACCGTTCTGCTCAGTGTTTCCAATATCGTTCTCAATAACTTTATTGGAATTTACGGCTCCGATGCAGTTGCATCATACGGGATTGCCTATAAAGTGGATATGGTTCCAATTATGCTGTCGGTTGGTCTTTCGCAGGGTGTTGCACCTCTGATCGGGTATTATTACGGCGCAGGAAAAAAAGAACGTATGTCGCAGGCCATGAAATTATCGACCATTTACGGAATCTGTTTGGGAGCACTTTTTTGGGCAGTATTTGGTTTATTGGGACCAGAACTGGCAAGGATATTTCTTCATGACGAATCCCTGGTGCATCAAGCGGGATATTTTATCAGCATTTTAGGTCTGTCGGCACCGATGCTGGGAATTATCAATATGGTAACAAGCTATTTTCAAGCATTAGGCGTGGCCGTAAAGTCCTTGATGATTACGATGATGAGAAATATCGTTCTGTTTATCCCGGTAGTGATACTTTTAAACAGCTTGTGGAAATTAAACGGTGTGATCACCGCACAGCCGGTTGTGGAAACGATTTTAGCGATTGTTTGCATTGTAATGTATGCAAGAGATTCTAAAGTGAACAGGATTGTACAGACTGCTGGGCGAACGGAGTAGAATTTTATCTCATACAGTGAAAGCGCTTTTTCGTGCTTTTCCTATAAAAAAGCCGAAAGCCCTTGAAAACAAAGGCTTTCGGCGTTGTTCGCTGGCGTCCCAGAGGGGATTCGAACCTCCGACCCCACGCTTAGGAGTTTGGAAAATTCAATATCTCAGGGTGCATCACAATGTCATGTCATGCTAAAAAGTACCGTAAAATCAAGGAAATTGAACAATCCGAGTATCCTAGAATTTCTCGTAAGTACACCCCGTATTACCTCAAAAAACCTGCGCTCTTAGCACGGTTATTAGCATTGGCAGCCGGGGAACGCTCTGCGTTCACATGAGCTGATGAGCTTCATGCTGGATTGGAGGCGAGATCACAACTGAATATTTGACTCAACAAGGACACTCCGCATGATGTGAAGTGTCCTTGTTTATGGAAATAACAAATAATGACCTCACTATTTCTCTTGACCATTTTATATTTAGTCGTAGATGCAAGTTAATCACGCCATTAATTATATTATCCTGCCATTATATTATAAGCGGGAAGGAAAACAATTAAGATAGGCAACAAAACGCCAACTTTATGGGCATTATGTTATTGATAATCTTCGGGGACTTGCTTTCCCAATATTTTACCATAATAAAGTGCGGCCAAACTCACAGCACGACCATTTATCATTGTGTGATCCCAAGTTGGATGCTCGTTACAAAAGTCTTTTACCCAAGTATAGTTGGATTTTTTATAGTAGGTTTCCCGCTTTTTCGTATAAACCTCTTGGCCCGCATCAGAATTTATCTGTTGTTCTAGTAAAATAAGATTTCCGATTCCGAGAGAATACTCACCATCAGACTCAGGAACAAGATGTTCAACACTTCCATCATCCTCGAAAACTTCTTTTCCAGACAAATAACAGTTGATTTTATTTATTGCGTACTTCGTTTTTGTGTTTGAAGGATTATCCTTTTTTGAATAAGTTAAAACAATAAACTTTTTACAGAAATCCTCAAATGTTGGGAATAATTGGTCGAGCGGCTCAAATAACTTAGTTTGTATAATTGCTTTGGCTTCAGCTTTGTTAGTATTTTTTCGAAGATTGATTGCAAAAGTCGAATAAATTTTTTCCAATCTATTAGCTTTCCCGCTGAGTATTGCATTATATGCAAAATGAAAGTTTTCCAAATATAAAACTGCTTCCTTTAGCGTTTTTAAATCAATGATGTCTCTATCCTTTACATCAAATAAAGCGAGAAGTGCAATTCGAACCTGAACAACATTGAAGTAATTATTTAGAGCATTGAGGCTCTGTACAAGCCAATAATATTCCTTCCGATTATTGTAATCGTCCCTTTTTGGATTAACGATTCGCATGTACATTTTTGCGTTAAGAAGCATATCCTCCAAAAACTGTCTATAAGAAAGTTCGGTTTTTGCAATAGTCGAATTAAATGCATCATAAAGCTTATTAGAGTAAGTTTTTTTGTATTTCGATATCCAAAAATGGCGATAAAATGTTGCGAGACCAACAGTTTCCTTGCCGGTATTTAGCGTTGCTTTTATCTGTTTCCAACTTTCTTCGGCATAATCTGCAGGTTCTTCTTTTTTAAGCACTTCAAATATTTTGTTTTTGATCAGATCAATATCAGCGAGCCGCTTACCTTTGGCGTTTAATATCTCAAAAATACGATTTGCTTGATCTCGATCCGTCGTAGAAATTGATACAAATGTTGAATTTAGGACTTGGTCCCTTAATGCTTTCAATATATCAATTTCTGACAAAGAGTTGACTTCCTCGCTACCATGTTTACGCTTTAAAAGTGCTTTTAAATTATCCTCTTTAAGTTGGGATATAAAGTAATCATATGTTTCTTTAATGCAAGTTTCTTCTTCGCTATTGGCCTCTTGACGGATCTTCTTTTCTTTATCTTGTATAAAATATGCAAAAAATGGATAACTTGTTTTACTTTTTAAAATGCGTACTTCCTTACCATCATCATCCTCCGTCATAATATACGTGAAAATCTGACGACTCAATGTGGCTTCGCCCAATTCGGCAAAGCGATCTGACAAGGCGGAAAATAAAATAGTAATGGTGGTTAGACGTTGTTGCCCATCAACAACTTGGATTTCTTGATCCGTTCCTTCTGTAAAGTTACCAATAAAGAGCATGGTTCCAAGAAAATACTGATTTGCAGCAATTTTCCCGTTATTAATGGCAAGGTTGCCCATCATATCTTCAAAAAACTCTTGGTAGTTCTTTTTGTCCCAAGAGTATTCTCTTTGAAAACGGGGAATTAGAAATTGCCTTTTTGAACCAAGGAGATCTCTTATTGTTTTATCATACGGTTTAATATTCATGATGATTCTCCTTTATTTTCATACTATATGCCCAATGCCCGACTTCCCGGCATTTGACGAGCTTTCCCTCTGCTGCTAAACCCGCAAGAATCCGATTAGCTGTAGCCGCTGAAACGCCGCACAGCGCACGGACATCCGCGTTCATGATATACGGATGTGTTTCCAGGAACTTCTCAATCTGCTTCCACCGCATCGTTGCCTTATCCATCGCTCCATCGCTCACATCATCTCTCGCATTGATAGCGTCAATGAGCGATGCTTTGATTGCTGATAGCATAAACTCAATAAACACCGTGGATTCTCCGGCATCATTGGAAGCATTGATGGCTGCATAATACTCCTGCTGGCGGTCATGGATGATGGATTCCACCGGTAGCCAAGCAAAAGCCGGGTTCCATTTGGAAAGCAGCAACGTATGCCACAGACGGCCCACACGGCCGTTTCCATCCGCAAAGGGGTGGATCAGTTCAAACTCATAATGGAACACACAACTGCGGATTAGCATATGCACATCGCTGTTTTTCACCCAGTCCAGTAGCTCCATGACCAAATCCGGGACATACTGCGGCAACGTTCCAAAATGCAGGACACGCCCTTCCTGATCTACAACACCCACAGGCCGGGTACGGAACATTCCTGACTCATCCACCAATTCCCGTGTCATGATGCCGTGAGCGGTCAGCAGATCATCTACGGAGTAGGGGTCCAGCTCGTCCAGCCGCTCGTAAATCTCATAGGCATTCTTGACCTCTGCAATATCCTTGGGTGGAGCCAAGACATGCTTACCGTTGAGGACTGCAGTTACCTGTTCCAAGCTGAGCGTATTCTGTTCAATGGCAAGGGAGCCGTGGATGGTGCGAATACGATTGCTCCGGCACAAAGTCGGGTTGCTGGAAAGCTGGTTGGTTGATGTGAGCCTGCCTACCAGCTCGGCAATTTCCGCAACAGAATCAATGATCGCATTCGTGATTTCATAGGGCGGTTTTTTGTTTTTCATAACATCCTCGCATATCCGTAAACTATCATTATTGTACCAATAAATGTCTCAAAAATCAATACATCGCTCATTTCATCAATCAAAAGATAAAGCTAAATTTAACCGATTGTTTCGGAAACCTTAAGTGAATTTCCAAGATCAACAAAACAACTGTCTACAACTGAATCAGAAATCTGTAAGGACATTTCGCATGGTGTGAAGTGTCCTTATTTTTATGGAGGTAATAACGATGAATACACAGATCATCGCCATCGCCAACCAAAAGGGCGGCGTTGGCAAGACAACGACCTGCGCCAATCTCGGCATTGGACTGGCACAGGAAGGAAAGAAGGTGCTGCTGATTGACGGCGATCCCCAGGGCAGCCTGTCTATCAGCCTGGGCTATTCCCGTCCGGACACGCTGCCGGTCACGCTCTCCGATATGATGGGCAAGGTGCTGACCGATACGCCCATCCAGCCCGGCGAGGGTATTCTGCACCATGCGGAGGGTGTTGACCTGATGCCTGCGGATATTCAGCTCTCCGGCATGGAGGTGTCCCTAGTAAACGCTATGAGCCGGGAAACCATTCTGCGGCAGTATCTGGACACAGTGAAACGGGACTATAACCATATTTTAATTGACTGCCAGCCCTCCCTGGGTATGCTCACAGTCAATGCACTGGCAGCCGCCAACAGGGTATTGATTCCCGTCCAAGCGGAGTATCTGCCCGCCAAAGGACTGGAACAGCTTTTGCAGACCATCAACAAGGTTCGGCGGCAAATCAATCCCAAGCTGCAAATTGACGGTATTATGCTGACCATGGTAGACAGCCGCACCAACTTTGCCAAAGAGATCAGCGCCCTGCTGCGGGAAACCTACAGTTCCAAAATCAAAGTATTCGGTTCTGAGATTCCACACTCCGTCCGGGCCAAGGAAATCAGCGCCGAGGGTAAGAGTATTTACGCCCACGACCCGGAGGGCAAGGTGGCCGCCGCTTACAAAAATCTGACGAAGGAGGTGCTGAAAAATGAAAAGCAGCGCGAAAAATGTAAAGCTGGCATCGGTAGATGATCTGTTTTCCACCGAGGAAAGCCGCGCCGACGCCAGCCGCGAAAAAGTAGTGGAAATCCCGCTGTCTGAACTGCATCCGTTTAAGGACCATCCCTTTAAGGTCAAGGATGACGAGGCCATGATGGAAACGGCGGACAGTATTCGGCAGTACGGCGTTTTGGTTCCTGCCATCGTGCGTCCCGATGCGGATGGAGGCTATGAACTGGTTGCGGGACACCGGCGACACCATGCCAGTGAACTGGCCGGGAAAGAAACTTTGCCTTGTATTGTCCGTGATCTGGACGATGACGCTGCCACTATTATTATGGTTGACAGCAACCTCCAGCGTGAAAGCCTGCTCCCCAGTGAGCGGGCTTTTGCTTATAAGATGAAATTGGAGGCCGTTAAGCACCAAGGAGCCAGAACGGACCTCACTTCTGTTCAAGTTGAACAGAAGTTGAGCGCCCGTGATAGGGTGGCGCAAGAGGCCGGTGAAAAAAGTGGTATTCAAGTTATGCGTTATATCCGCCTGACCGAGCTGATTCCCCCTCTGTTGGATATGGTAGATGAAAAGAAAATCGCCCTTAGTCCGGCCTACGAGCTGTCCTTTCTCAATCCGGAGGAACAGGCACGGCTTGTTGAGACAATGGACTATGAACAGGCTACCCCTTCTCTTTCGCAGGCCCAGCGCATGAAGAAGTTCAGCCAGGAAGGGCGTTTGACCGAAGATGTGATGCTTGCCATTATGTCTGAGGAAAAGAAAAGCGAGCTGGACCGCGTAACGCTCACCTCTGACACTCTGCGGAAATACTTTCCCAAGATCTACACCCCCAAGAAGATGGAGGAAACCATCATCAAGCTGCTGGAAGCATGGCAGCGCAAACGCCAGCAACAGCAGGAACGCTGAGAAAGGAGCCGGTGTATGAGTGATATTCCCATTCGGGAGATGAAAGGCCATGACATTCTGGCCGTGGAACGGTTCCGGGACAGCACCTGCCGGATGATTGAGTTTGTTGTCCGCAAGCAGGGCAACCCTTACGGCAGCCCCGGTGATGAAATGCGTCTGTTTCTGAGCGAGGCAGGCTATCGGAGGGCGTTGGAGAGCCAGAACCGCAGAGAAATCCGCATCAAGCGGACCGCCCACATCATCGAGGGCCATATCCTGTACGACAGGAAAAAGAACAAGAAGCACTGATTTGCCACAGTTTTGAAGTGACTGCGGCTTTTTTCATGCCCAAAATTGGAAAGGAGTGAAGCAAATGGCTGTTTTTCGCGTCCAACGCACACGCGATTACACCGTAATGTCAAATTATCACCTGAGAGATCAGAACCTGACCCTGAAAGCCAAGGGCCTGCTGTCCATGATGCTGTCTCTCCCGGATGAATGGAATTACACTACGCGGGGGCTGGCCGCCATCTGCAAAGAGGGCGTGGATGCTATCGGTTCTGCCCTGAAAGAGCTGGAAAACACCGGCTACATCGTCCGACATCAGCTGCGCGATGCCAATGGCAGGATCAGCGATACGGAGTACATCATTTACGAGCAGCCCCATAAAGCAGAAACCCCGGATACGGATTCACCAGATACGGAAAACCCGGATATGGTTTCCCCGGATATGGACACGCCATATCTGGAAAAGCCCACAGGATCAAATATAGAAGAATTAAATACCCAAAAATCAATTACAGATGGATCAAATACCGATTCGATTCCTTTCCGTGGGGATGCGGCGGGAAGCCCGCCGGAACCGAAACGAAGGGAAGCGACGCCCATGAGCGAAATGGATAGTTATCGGGAATTGATTTTGGAAAACATCGAGTATGACATTCTGCGGAAAGATGCAGGACCGTATGTGGAAGATCTGGACGAAATCGTTGAGATCATGGTAGAGACGGTCTGCGCCAAGCGAAAGTTCACACGGGTAGCTGGCAGCGACTTCCCCCATGAAGTCGTGAAGTCCCGGCTTCTGAAACTGAACTGCGATCACGTCCGCTTTGTGATGGACTGCATGAGGCAGAACACTACCAAAATCCGCAACATCAAGCAATACCTGCTGGCGGCGCTGTTCAATGCGCCCACCACCATGAGCAATTATTATACCTCGCTGGTAAACCACGATATGTACGGCGGCTGATAGCCGCCTCAGTCTGTCAAAGAACCCCTGCTTTCAGCAAGCGAAAGCAGGGGTTCTTCTGTAAGTTGTTGGGAAATGAACAAAAATGAGGAAGAAATTGGAGTTCTTCCAACTCCATTGGGCCAGTTTTTCGGGTCAACCCCAAATTTCGTGTAAACGCTGAATTGTGATGCAAAATAGAGCAAAATAGTTTTAAGGCGGGAGCGGCGCAAGCAGCTGCCGCCTTGTATACAAAATAACAGTGTATCGAGGGTGTGTCAAGGGCGGAGGCGTCAGCCTCCGTTCATCTCGACCCTTGACATGCCTGCACGCAGCCGGTCAATCCGGCATGCGGTCGGCAAAGAACATAGCTAACTGCGCGTGGATCATGCTCCAGTCCTGCCGCCGACCGGTCCATTTCTTCGTAATATCCATCATGGCTAAATACAGCATCTTCAGCAGACTGTCATCCGTAGGGAATACCGATTTTGACTTGGTTACTTTCCGGAACTGCCGATTAAAGCCCTCGATTGCATTGGTCGTATAAATCAGGCGGCGTACCTCCTGAGGGTACTTAAAGTAGGTGCTCAGGTTGGGCCAATTCTCCCGCCAGGACTGAGCGATCTTCGGGTACTTTTTGTCCCAGCGCTGGGAAAAGGTGTCCAGAGCATCCAGCGCAGCGGCCTCATCGACTGCGGCGTAGACGGTCTTCAGGTCTGCCATGAGTGCCTTTATGTCCTTGTAAGACACATATTTGCTGGAGTTCCGCAGCTGGTGAATGATGCAGTTCTGAATTTCCGTCTTGGGAAATACAGCTTCAATGGCAGCGGAAAATACGGTCAGACTGTCCGTGCAGGCGATGAAAATATCCGCAATTCCCCGGTTTTTCAGGCTGTTGAGTACCGTTACCCAGTACTTGGCACTTTCATTTTCACCGACCCACATACCCAGAACGTCTTTCCTGCCGTCCAGATCAATGCCGATGGCGATATAGACTGCCTTCTTCACGATCTGTCCCTCGCTGCGTACATGGTAATGGATAGCATCCATGAAAACCACTGCGTATACGCTCTCCAGCGGCCGCTGCTGCCACTCTTTCGCTATGGGAAGTATCTTATCTGTTATCCGGCTCACGGTCGTGTCAGACACTTCTACTCCGTAGATATCCCGAATATGAGTCTCAATATCCGATGTTGTCATGCCCTTGGCGTACATGGACAGGATCTTCTCCTCGATGTCCTGACTGATGCTGGTCTGGTTTTTCTTCAGCACCTGAGGCTCAAATTCCCCTTTTCTGTCCCGTGGCACAGAAACTTCTACATCGCCGAAGCTGGTGCGCAGCGTTTTGCTGCTGTGCCCGTTCCGGCTGTTGTCCGTCTCCTTGTTTTTGTAGTCGTACTTGCTGTAGCCCAGTTCGTCGTCCAGCTCCGCGTCAAGGCCGTTTTCCATAAACTCGGCAATGGTCTCCTTGAACAAGCCTTGGATGTCGTCCATGCTGCCGATGTTAGCCATCTGCAGCAGCTCTCTGATCTTTTCCCTACGGGCATTTTCTTCCGGGGTACGTTTCTTTCTTGCCATACTAAATCCTCCAGTGTGGTGTGCCTATTATACACCACACTCGAGGTTTACACAAAGTACGGGACAGTCTCAATATTCGCTGCTGAATTTCATCTTTTATTATCCAACTCTTTTTGGCGTTCTCTGATACAGAGTTCTTCATTGATCTTGATAATGATCAGTACCATAATTTTCTGTAATTCTGCGTAATCAGCCCTCTGTTCTGCTTCATCCTGTGAACAAGTGTCATGTATATACCTATTTCGCAAATCCAAGCCATTACTGTACTCTGACTTGTTCAAGGCAAAATTCAAATAAGCCTGCTCTGGTTTTGAAAACAACGTGCTGCCATAACACAATTCTCCTTCTTGTATAAGGGCTTCCAACTGCTTGTTCAGCGAGTCACTATAGTAATTTGGACATATGACTTCATTGTGAAACAAATCTTTCAGAATAGAAACCCGTTGACGATTAGTTGTCAAAAGACCCGAACTTGTAACAATTATTGATCCACGCTCGATAAGCCGGTTTAAGTCTTGCAACTGGTATTCTTCGTAATCGTCACGTCGGATTTTTTCAGATAACAGCAGCTCCGGAACGGTACGGTATTTGCTTTCAGTCTTTCTTGTGAAACTCATCATTGATTGATCGGAGAACAGCAAAAACATTTCGTTCAAAAGTGTATCTGATGATGCATAGATATACTTGTTCTCAAGGCATCCTTTTAAGGAATCAAATACAATATGTCCCGAAGACATTTCGAGCAATTCTCGATTCACAATTCCATCTTCACAATAAAAGCGATATTGTTTAAGGACACCATCTATTGCGCTTGCTAAAAGTTTGCACTTTTCCACAACCGTTGTTCCCTTAGACGGAGGGGAATAAGAAAAGCCGATAGCACCAAATTCACATCTGAGATATTCTTCAAAAAACCATTGAAAGATGTTTTCCAGGCGAATACCTAGCTGTTGCAATTCCTGATTATATGCGATCATCTGTAATATGCTGAGAATTCTTTTGCTTTGAAAAGTAATTCCAACTAAGTAATCCTTTTTCCCTTTTACGCCCATAGTGCGTTCAAATATTCCCATTTGCGAAGTTAATGAAACAAAGGAAGCTCGAAACTGATTATCCACGAAGCCAAACATATATATAAAATTGTTTAAAAGCGTTGGATAATCCTGATTATCTTCAATCCATTCTCGGCTGTATCTACATTTAATTATTCCATGCTCAAGTGATTGCTGTATTGATCCGTCTGGTATGGAGCCAAAGGATACTTCCGCACCGTATTCCATTCCCGAGTTCCTGGCAAATATTTTTTCCTGAAGAAATTCCTTTTTCTTCTTTGCCTTGTAGCGAAGTTTGTCCGGCAACTTAAGGCCGTCTGTTCCTTGAGACTGCTCCAAAAGCTGCAGGTAATTTATATTAGGATATTCTGATTCAACATAATCAAGTAATGCTTGTTGTCGCATCTCTTGATTAAATGATTCAGGGAAAAACAATTGTTCAGCCTCTCTGTCGTGTACTCCCAGAAAATTGGACATTAACTTCTCGGCGGTATATGGGTTTTGCACCAGGTGCATTGCAATTATTGATCCATATTTTATTGATAGCTCCTTATGTTGAAGAATAAGCCAAACAGCATTTTCATCATTTTTCAGAATTTGAAACATTACTTCAGGAGAAATACGCACATAGACTTTATATGTGCATACAAGTTCCCAAAAATCGTCTGCATAAATAATTTCAACTTGGCTGTATACTTCGCTAAAGTTGGCATCTGACAATGTGCCGCAAAATGATCCTATGTATTGTGGAATTTTATTCCCTTTACGCTTATATTCTTCAACCTGCCGTGTACCCCACTGTATCAGCCTGGCTCCGGAGTCTAAAAACTTTTTAATATTGAGCATTTCCAACGCAGTGTTAATATCTAACGGACCAGTCGAATCATGTTGCTCCAAAAAGTATTCTTCTATCTTGTGTAAAAACCAGCCTGTACTCATATCACTCACACTATAAAACTTTATTCTCACTTGATCCACAGCAATGCATCTCCTCTAAAGGCTCCAAGCAATCCAATGCGATGTGCATTTATGCTTATCTGTTTTCAGTATTCTCAGTGTCCGCCCCATACCGCTTGCAGATTCTTATTCGACTAAACTATTTTCCCAACAGGGTATGCATTCAATTCGTTTTTTTCATCTATAAACGATTTGTAGATTTTCTTTACCCCTGCCTCTTTGGCCATTGCAATCACAAGGTCTTCTTCAGCTTGGTTCATGCGCAAACCAAGAACCACTCCATATGGTATCATCTCTACCATAACCGGTGCATTCATTTGCGCATTCGCAATCATACGCCACTCCTGATCGTATTCATGACATTTCTTTTTGACAAGTGTTACCCGCTCAGCTTCCCACGCAATCGGCCTCATTTTTTCCAGCCACTCAGGAGGAATGGTCTTACCGACGGATTCAGTAAGCTTTTGCATCATAATATATTCTGCAAAATTGGTTGCATCGTATGGCGTATCCGAATAGCAGATTGGGTATATCGGGGTTCCATACCGTATCCCACATTCTTTACATTTTTCATGCTTGCCGCACAAGAAGGTGCTTTCGTCTTCCATATCATAGAACTGAACAAACCCTCGATATTGGTCTGCGTATTTCAGCCAGAGCGTCTCGTTAAGCCCACTTTCCGAGAAACAAACTGACCATATATTTTTTCGGACTTCATTTCGTATATCAAGCAGATAGCTCTGAAAGTCCGGCAATACGCCTTGCGCCAACCTGTCCTGAACGCTTTTTACCGTGAGTTGCTCCAGCTTTTCCTCGGGGATTATGCCGCTTAATAATGCCCTTGTGCCATCTATTACTTCTTGCGTACGCTCGGGTGTTTTGAAATTCTGCCTGTATTCCTCCATAATTGCGGCAATATTTATGTGCAGGAAGGTATCAAAGGGATCATCATAATAGTTTGCCTTTGAGAAATATAGCTTATTTGTCCGAAGCGCATTCAAACTGTTTGTTGTAACAGGACGGTAACGGTAGAGATATTTTGGGTATTGAATACTGGCCTTCAAAGCTTCGCAGTCTTTTTGAATGTCTGTTCCTTTCAATGAACATAGCGTATTCCAGAATTTTTCGCGATCCTGGGAATCCATATTTTTACCTCCTTTGCTTCTCTGCTGCGTTTATTCGTTTTTTTGCAATTCAACCATATATCGAAAAGGTATCTAACTAGTCGTCACCTCCACCTTTTTCCCACTAAACGCCAGCCCGTACTTATAAACCGTCTTGACCCCGCTGGCCATCAATTCCGTTTCGTATTTCTTCGCATTGATTTGCCGCAACATCCGCCATTACAGCCACAGTTCTATCAAGTCTTTCACGGTCTTCTTTACCCGCAGAGGACCGGCGTACTCCATGAGCGCATCTCCGTTTCGACTTTTTGATATTTTGAATATGCAAGTGGATAAAGTTGCATAGACTAAGTTTAACCTTAATCAGAAAAGATGTCAACATCGTTGCGTTTACTACCAACGCAATATTTGCAACAGAATTATGATGATAGTAAACAGTGCTGACTTAAACTTCGCACCAAGCAAAATCCCCGATTCACCATCTCTTTGCAAATTTGTGCATAATTCCGATTCTTTTAAAGATTTTTTGCTGCTTCTGACATGTTGAATTTCAACATATTCTATTCGTTTTTGAAAAAGAAATATGATAAAATACGAATATGCAATTTCGTAAGAGAACTACGCAAAGAGCAATACGGCGATGCCTTGGACAAGTATTTTAAGCTGGGCCGAAACCTGAACCAACGGGATACCATTGCCGTTCGCCGGACTGTGGATGGGCTGCTGAAGCTTCCCTATCCCAACGGGGAATTTTCTAAGGAGAATGTGGAAGAAGTCCTTGTGATTGCTTTGGAGATGCGACGGCGGGTCAAGGAGCAGCTCAAAAAATTGGGCGGCATGGAGTTTTTTGGTGTCAACTTCTCCTACATTGACAGCGATACCTTTGAGGAGCGGTATGTATCCGTACCGGAGCGGTGCTCTGACAATCTGATCCCGGAGGGAATGTGCAATCCTGGTCAGGTCTATACTGTATCCTGGGGTAAATCCGGTATGCTGGGTGTATTCCGCCTGGAAAGCCAGATCGTACCAGGCAGCGGAAAGCTGACTTTACTGGGTCTGCCTGCAAATTCCGAGGTAAAAGCTGCACCCACTACGGCATTTAACTATCTGAAAGCCAATGCAGGCCGCATTAGCGGCAGCATCAGCACCGTGACCCGGGACTATACCATCGACTACCGGGATCTGCAGGGCCTGGGCAGTGTACCCCCCGACCTGATCGGGGCTTTTAGCCTGATTTTTTACAGCAGTCCGGAGGACGCGGTTTTCAAAGCACTGGGCGTGGAATAAATGGGGAATACTTAAGGCAAAACGGAGAAAAAGCTCCAAATGACCGGAGCCATTGAACACAATGCTGGATCTTGCCGGAGCCGCTGTTTTGGGTGCCTATACCCGGCATAAAATTCTCAAGGACTACGAGCGGGGAGAAGGGGAAGAATCTGCTAAGGCGGCAATGCTTGTGCATACCCATGGGCTACTGAAAATCCGACAGACTGATCTGCGCTATATACCCTATTGGGCTTGACTTAATTTAACTTGCCGGCAACTTGCTGAGGCCATTCAATCACCCCCAAACTACAAAGGAGGGAAGCTCCCGATTCCGAGAGCTTCCCTCCTTTGCTGTAACAGTTCCGTTACCCCTTTTCCGCATTCAGCGGATCGATTCGGACATCCGGGTATGGGTTCACGATGGCTGTCCGGTAGCTGTGGTAGATGACCATACCGGGTTTGCCGCTGGGGACTTTTTTTACCTGCCTGACGGTGGTCACGTCCACGGGGATGTTCTGGCCGCCGGTGGATTCAGAGTAGTAGGCGGCCAGTTGGGCGGCCTGGGTGACGGTGTTGTCCGGGGGCATCTGGCCGCCGCAGGAGATGATGACGTGGCTGCCGTGGACCTTGGAGGCGTGGCACCAGATGTCGTCCTTCCGGGCCAGCTTGAAGGTCAGCTCATCGTTCTGGCGGTTGTTCCGGCCCACATAGATGGGAAAACCGTCGGTGCTTTCAAAGCGCTGGGGGGGAAGCTTATTGGCTTTCATCCGCTTCCGGGCGGAGTCCAGGCGGACATAGCCGCCGGAATAGAGCTCCTGACGGATCTCTTCCAGCTCCGCGTCCTGCTGGGCCCGGTTCAGTTCCTCCAGGACGCTTTCCAGATAATTCAGCTCCTCCCGGCCCAGGGAAAGCTGGTGGGTCAGCTCCTTCTCGGCGTTTTTCATCCGGGTGTAGTCCTTATAGAATTTGGCGGCATTCTGCTGGGGGGAGAGGATGGGACTCAGGGGGATCTCGATTTCATTCATGTCCTCATCGTAGAAGTCCTGGCAGAGGATCCTGGTCTCTCCTTTTTTGATCCGGTGGATGTTGGCGGTGAGGATGTCCCCAAGCTGCCGCAGCCGCTCCCGGTCGTAGGTGGCGGTGAGCTCCTTTTCCTGGAGGGCGATTTTCCGGCGGAGCCGCTGGGCGTGGTTTGTAACGGTCTTGCGCAGGGCCTGGCCCTTCTGACGCATGGCATCCTTCCGGTCCCGCAGGGTATAGAACCTGTCCAGGAGCCCGCTGAAGCTCTCGGCCTTTTGGCAGTCTCCGTACTCACGGATGGGGCAGAAGGCGAACTGCTTGGGGGTGCCGGTAGGGTCTGCCCAGAAGTAAGGGGCGGGAGGCAGTCGGAAAAATTCCAGGAGCTTTGCTCCGGCGGTGTCCGCCCCGGCGGAGACCCGGGCATCGGCGGCACCCAGGGCGTACAGGGCGGCTTCCCGGCAGACGAGAGGGGAGAGGCCTCCAAGGGTGTCCATAAGCCGGTCACTCAGCAGGTCCGCCCCGGGAGAGCGGAGAATTGCTTCCAGATCCGCTTGCTCCAGAGTCAGGGGGTCCTGCTTTTCCACCTTCGATGGCTTTTGGTAGTGGAGCCCTGGCAGAGCGGGGCGGCTGGTTTCGTCCAGGCCCACCCGGCGCAGGCAGTCCAGGATCCTGCCGTCGGGGCCCAGAAGGTAAACGTTGCAGGTCCGGCCCATGAGTTCCACGGCCAGGGTTTTCTGGATGGGGTAGCCCATTTCATCGGTGCAGTCGAAGGTGAAAAAGGCTGCCCGCTCCATGGGAATCTGGGACACGGAGGCGAGCCGGGCACCCAAAAGGTGCTTGCGCAGGAACATGCAGAACATAGGGGGCTCCGGGGGATTTTCCGGGGAGGCGGCGGTCAGGTGGAGCCGGGGGGCCGTTGGGTTGGCGGCGATCAGCAGCTTTTCCCGGCCCTGCTGGCAGCGCAGCAGAAAGATCAGGGTGTCCCGGCTGGGCTGGTAGATCTTCTCTACCCGGGCGGAGGCGCACTTTTTCTCCAGCTCCTCCAGCACGCAGGAAAGGTATCGGGCATCAAAGGCCATGGCTTTCTCCTCCTTCCAGCCCCAGGCAGAACAGAGCGTTGATCCGCTCTGTCTTTCCCTCCAGGTACAGCCGCCCGAAGAGAGCCTCCAGGCCGGTGGCTTTGGCGTACTGGGCGGGGGTGGCCCCCTTGGGCACGGCGTGGACGTGGGCATTTTTGCCCCGGCGGTAGTAGTCCAGCTCTTCACCGGTCAGGCTGGGCAGAATCCGGTCGATAAACTCCGCCTGGGCCGGAGCCTTTACCATGGCTACGGTCCGCTTGTGAAGCTCCAGCACGTTGGTATGGCCCTGGGCGCAGAGGCAGCTCCGGCACAGCAGCTCGTAGACGGCATCCCCGATGTGGGCAAGACCCAGATTGGAGATGGCGTCGATCTGCCCCTTGGGCAGGTTCATTTCAAAATAGTTTTCCAAAAACGGTTCCCCCGATTCCATAAAAACTGGGCACAGAAGCCGGTGAAGGCTCCGGTGAGGATGCTGATGCCGATCATAATGGGCAGGTACAGCGCCAGCTGGGGGGTGCCCGCTACCCAGATGGCCACGATCATCTGCCCGATGCTGTGGGCTACGGCCCCCAGGCATCCGGCTACCCAAAGCTGATTGTCCTTCAGCACCTTTTTCAGCAGGATGGTGGTGAGGATCGCCAGACCGCCGCCGCCGGCGGAGTAGAGAATGGTGCTGAAATTCCCGGCGAAAACCGCCCCCAGGAAGATGCGGGCGAAAAGCACGGCCACACCTGCCCCGGGACCCAGCAGACAGACAGTGAAGACCGTAACAATATTGCTCAGGCCCAGCTTGACCCCCGGCACGGGAATGGGAGCCGGGATCTGGGCTTCAATCATGAAAATCGTCAGCGCAATGGCCGTGAGCAGGGCCAAAAGCACCATTTTTTTAGTTTTCAAGGGTACCTCCAGAAATATTCTCCTCTAGAAAAGGTGGACTGCGGCATAGGAAGCCCCTGCCCTCTGTGCCTTCCGAGGGTGCCGCCGCGGCGGCGGGTGTGGAGGGGACTCCTTACGATCAAGACCGGGCTTCGTTCTTTGGGAAAGCGTGTTTCCCCTCATCCGTCACGCCATAGGCGTGCCACCTTCCCCGTAGGGGAAGGCTGCCTCCCGGCGGGGGCGCATTCATCGGGCCCACTCTTGACTTTCAGGGGTCCCCTCCACA
>OLHG01001025.1_pt1 | contig 18207 bp, 15 predicted proteins | sample 1605971 | NCBI WGS metagenome assembly OLHG01 (sample SAMN03283289) | human gut metagenome | biome: human-associated habitat; material: feces | host: Homo sapiens | place: Peru | collected 2012 | reverse complement strand
TATCAACAAATGAAGTGCCTAGTGATGTAATAGGAAGTTTTGATGTATCAGAGAATCAAAATGGAAGTATAATGGCCTGGTATAAAGATGAAGATAGTAACGGATTATATGAATTATATATAGGACAAGATGGAGGAGTAAAAGCCAATCCAAACTCTACTAAATTATTTAATTATTATAAAAATGTAATAAGCCTGGATTTAAGTAATATGGATACCAGTAATGTAACAAATCTAGCAGGAATGTTTCAAAGATGTGAAAAATTACTAAATTTAGATTTAAGTGGCTTTAATACAACAAATGTGACTACAATGAGGAGTATGTTTACTAACTGTTATGATTTACAAAATATAAATTTAAGCAGTTTTGATACGTCTAAAATAACGACAATGAGGGCTATGTTTCAAAATTGTTCTAGCCTATTATATTTAGATGTAAGTAATTTTAATACATCAAATGTAACCGATATGAGAAGTATGTTCTATGCATTAAAAGTCAATAGTATAGATGTAAGCAATTTTGATACCAGTAATGTTACGACAATGTCTGGTATGTTTGCTATGTGTACTAATTTAAAAACATTAAATTTAAGTAATTTTAATACATCTAAGGTAACAACAATGGAGGGAATGATGAATTATTGTGAAAGTTTAAAAGATATAAACTTAAGTAGTTTTGATACATCTAATGTAACAACGATGAAAGGAATGTTTACCGCATGTAAAAGTTTGGAAAAAATAGATTTAAGTAATTTTGATACAAGTAATGTGGTAAATATGGAAGGAATGTTTCGCTTTACACAAATTTTAAAAACAATAAATATAAATAAGGCGGATTTTACTAAAGTAACAGAGTATACTAATATGTTTGGAGAAAGTGGAGTAACAAATATTACAGTAAAAGATGCAACAGCTAAAACATTTATAGAATCAAGACTTACAGATGCAAGTATTACAGGTGTAACAGTAACAATAGGATAAAGGGATTGATTAATCAATTCTTTTTTAGTATAATAAACATAGTTAAAATAAGAAAGTAGGAATATCATGAAAAGAAAAGGATTCACTTTAATAGAACTTTTGGCAGTTATAGTAATACTAGCTATAATCGCATTAATCGCAACTCCAATAGTTTTAGATATAATAGAAGATAGTAAAAATTCTAGTATAAGAGAATCAGCAAATATGTATAAAAGTGCAGCAGAAAATGCAATAGCTACAAGTGCCATGAATGATGGATTAGAAGATGGAACATATATAATAGATAGTAAAGGAAATTTAAAGTATAAAGATAAAACAATCAAAGTAGATATAAAAAATTATAATTTTGAAACAGGAATACTAGTAATAGAACAAGGACAAATAAAAGATATAAAATTAATACAAAATGAAAAAGTAACAACAGGAAAAGAACTAAATAAAATAGATAAATGGGATGGCAAGACAGTAAAAGAAGTAACGCCAGATAGTAATGGTATTTATCATATAACAAAGGCAAGTGAACTTGCATGGGTTGCACAACAGGTAAATAGTGGTGAACCATTTGAAGGTAAAACAATATCACTAGATACATCACTTGATTTAGGTGGAAGATATGATAAAGATGGAAAAAAATTAGGAACAGAATGGATACCAATAGGAATCAAAAAATCAGATACTGAGGAACTTCCATTTAAAGGAACATTTGAAGGAAACAATAATGTAATAAGTGGTGTATATATAAATAGAACACAAGATGATTTAGATGAAAATAAACATTTAGGTTTATTTGGGTATAGCGATACTGCTATTATAAAGAGTTTGGTAATAAAAGATTTTTATATAAAAGGGTACTCAGCGATAGGAGGATTAATTGGAAGAGCTAAAAATAATACTAATATCGATAATATAGTTGCTAGTAATATTTATATTGATACAATAAATAGTGGTGGAATAATAGTAGGAGCTACTCAAACGGAAGTAGTCTTAACTAACCTATATTCATATAATAGCGAAATAATCGGTAATGGAAAATATATAGGAGGTGTAGTAGGATCTTTACAAATTAAATGTTCATTAAATAATGCATATAGTAATTCGATTGTAAAAAATAATGGAACAATTAGAGTAGCTGGAGTCGGTGGAGTAGTAGGTTTTACATATAAACAAGAAATTGCAGAAAATCTTATATCAGAGGCAACAGTTTCTGGCTATTCTGATGTAGGTGGATTGATAGGCCAATTACAACAAGGTTCAACTCTTAAAAATAGTGTGTCGTATGCAAAAGTTAGTGGTACAAATAATATAGGCGGAATAGTAGGAATTAACAGTGGAGAAGCAGGTAATACTGAAATAGAAAATATAAGATCATATGCAACAATAGATGGTACAGGGGAATATGTAGGAGGAATGATTGGTTACGCCTGTGGTGATAATACACTTATAAATTTATATTCAAACTCGAAAATAAAAGGGAAAGATAAAGTAGGAAAAATAATAGGCGGTTTTAGAGAAAATTTTGAATCAAAATTAAACTATAAAGACTTAATATCAGAATCAACTATAGAGGGTGAAACCAATGTAGGAGAACTTTGGGGATATATTAATGAAAAAGTAACATTAAATAAATTGGATTAAAATAGAAATTTTATAAAATTTCTATTTTTTGTATTATTCTTTTACCAAAATAAAGACAATGTAAACAATATTAAAATAATTGTAAAAAAAATAAATTAAAAAATTAAAATCTAAATTTTGATATATTTTTATTTATATGTTAAAAGTATATTGAAAGGAGAATTTTTATGAAAAAAGTTTTATTTATTTTTATTATTTTATTTAGTTTAGTATTGAAAGTTAATGCAGGTAGTAAATTTTATTTAGGAGAAAGAATTCCAAATTTTTATATTGAATCACACCAAGGAAATCTTTCTTATAGTAATTATATGCATGTTATGACTAATGATAGTGGTAAGATAACTTACTGTATAAATCCATATCTTAATTTAAATACCAATGTAAATTATAATGAGTTTACAGAAAATTTATCATTTTTTAATATATCTGATGAAATGATGAATAACATTAAATTAATTTCTTATTTTGGTTATGGTTATCCAGGACATACTGATTTAAAGTGGTATGGCATAACTCAATATTTGATATGGAAAATAGAAGGACAAGATGATATATTTTTTGTGGATGCTCCATATGGTAATAGATTGGATATTTATAATGAAGAAATAAATGAGATTGAAAATTTAATAAATGACTATTATATTTTACCTAGTTTTTATAATAATCATTATGAATATACCATTAATAATACATATGAAATAATTGATACTAATAATGTTTTAAATAATTTTAGAATATTGGATAATGGTTTAGATGTTACTATAGAAGATAATAAATTAAAAATAAAAACTAATGAGGTAGGTAATTATGAAATTAAATTTATAAAAAAAGATATAAATCAAGATGGTTATATTTTGTATGATTATCCAGGACATCAATCTGTTATATATCCTGGAGGACTCAATGATATAACTTTTTCAATTAATGTAGAGGTAGATAGTGGAAATATTACTATAAATAAATTAGATAGTGAAAATAAAAGTAGAATGGAAGCAACATTAAAAGGTGCAGTATATGGTATTTATAAAAATGATAATCTAGTATATACAGTTGAAACTAATGAATTTGGAGTAGGTTATATAGATAATATTCCATTTGGTAATTATGTTGTTAAGGGAATAACACCTAGTAATGGTTATAATTTGGATTTAAATAGTTATGATATAAGTATCAGTAAAGAAAATAAAAATATAATTGTTAATTCTTATGAAAATGTTATAACTGGTAATATAATTATAAATAAGTTTTATGAGGATTTAAGAGAAGATGGGGCTATATTTGAAATATATAATAATAATATATTAATAGGAAAATATGAAACTAATAATGGCTTAATAGATATTAATTTAGAATATGGTAATTATTATATTAAACAAATTAAAGGTATTGATGGTTATAATTTTGTTGATGATTTTTATGTTAGTATAACTGAAAATAAGAAGTATGAATATAATTTAATAGATACTAAAAAAGAAGATATAATTCAAATAAATGATGAAAATATAGATAATAGTTTAATAGTGGAAGTTCCTAATACTGGAAAAAAAGAAATACATATTTATAAATATATGATATATATAGGTTTAATTTTATTATTAATAAGTATATATAAAAAAACTACTCATGCGAAGTAGTTTTTTTAACATCATTAATTATTGGTAATATTATAGGATTTCTACCAGTTTTTTCGTATATTGAAGATGATAAATTAGTTATTAAATCACTTTTTATATCATTAAATATACAATTAACTTTAAGTCTATTATTTATAATATTATCAGCTTCTTTTTCTATTTCTTTTATAAGAGCAATATTTTCTTGTATAAGTACAAAACCTCTAGATGCAACATTCGTAGACATTACAAGTTCTTTTTTTGATGTATCTATATTAGCAATTACAACAACGATTCCATCATTTGACATTATTTTTCTTTCTCTCATAACTGCATTTCCTATTTCACCTATACGGTTACCGTCTACATAAACATCTCCAGCTTGAATACTTTTATCTCTTTTTATTTTTCCTTTATAAAGTGATAAAACTTGTCCATTTTCCATTATAAATGTATTTTCTTTTGGCATACCACATAAAATAGCTAGATCAGCATGACTTTTAAGCATTCTATATTCTCCATGGAATGGCATAAAGTATTTAGGTTTAATAAGTCTTAACATAAGCTTTAATTCTTCTTGGTAAGCATGTCCTGATGTATGAACATCATTAAGTAATGTATTTGTATAAACTTTAACCCCTTGTAAATATAATTTATTAATTATTCTAGAAATACTAAGTGCATTACCTGGTATAGCAGATGAAGAAAATATAACAACATCATCATCCATAAGTTTTATTTGTCTATGTGATCCATTAGCAATCCTAGATAGGGCAGCAAGTGGTTCACCTTGTGATCCTGTACATAATAAACAAACCTCGCTAGGTGGTAAGTTATTAGCTTCTTCAGGAGTAACAAATATTTCTTTATGACTTATATATCCTGAATTTAATGATATTTCTAAGTTCGTTTCCATACTTCTTCCAAATACAGCTATTTTTCTATTATTTCTTTTACAAGTATCGACTATATGTTTTAATCTATATATATTAGATGCAAAAGTAGCTATTATAATTCTACCTTTATGTTGTAAAAATATATGTGATAGGGCAGCATCTACTTTAGATTCACTATTACTCATGCCTTCATTTAATGCATTTGTACTATCACTAAGAAGTAGGGCAACTCCTTTAGCTCCCACACTTGCCATTTTATGGATATTTGCCATAGGTCCAATAGGAGTTAAGTCGAATTTGAAATCTCCTGTCGTAACTATAGTTCCATTAGGAGTATGGATAATTATTCCATGAGAATCTGGAATAGAGTGAGTTGTTCTTACAAACTCAACAGTCATAGTTTTAAATTTTACTTTAGTTTTTTCATCATAAATATATAAGTTCTTATAATTGATATTTCTTTCATCTAATTTTTTTCTAATAAGACCAGCAGCTTGATTTGGACAATATATTGCAGGAAGATTAATCGCCTGTAATAGGAAAGGTATTCCACCTATATGATCTTCGTGTCCATGTGTTATAAAAAGAGCTTTTACTTTACTTTCATTTCTTTTTAAATATGTAAAGTCAGGTATTATATAGTCAACTCCTGGCATTTCACCAGATGGGAACGAAATTCCAACATCTGTTATAATTATTTCATTTCCAGTTTGAATACAATACATATTTTTACCAACTTCACCAAGTCCACCAAGTGCGAAAATTTTTGTATCATTGATATTATTTTGTTTAAACATAGAAACCTCCTTTCTTTAGAGTTTAAATTCGACTATACAATTATACTATTAAAATTGATTTTTGTCTAGTCAAAGAAAAAAAGACCTAAGTCTTTTATCTGTTGTAGTATTCAACTATTAGTGAATCATTAATCTCGCCATTTAATTCAGTTCTTTCTGGGTATCTAACGAATGTAGCACTCATTTTAGCTTCATCAAATGTTAAGAATTCAACTCTTTTACTTAATGCTTCAAGAGAAGATTTAACAATAGCTAATTCTTTATCAGATTCTTTAATAGCTATAACATCACCTGGTTTACATCTATATGATGGAATATCAACTTTTTTACCATTAACAGTAATATGTCCATGATTTACAAGTTGTCTAGCTCCACGTCTAGTAGTAGCAAATCCAATACGGTATACTAAGTTATCTAATCTTGATTCAAGTAATTTGAATAAGTTTTCACCATGAACGCCCTTCATTTTACCAGCATCTTCAAAAGTTTTCTTGAATTGTTTTTCGTTTAAACCATACATAAATCTAACTTTTTGTTTTTCTTGTAATTGAACACCATAGTTAGATAATTTTTTAGCTTTCTTACTACCATGAATTCCTGGAGCATAAGGCTTTTTAGCTAATTCACGACCAGTTTCTAAAGTAGAGAAACCTAAACGACGACTTACACGATAACTTGATTTTGTATATCTTGCCATAATATTCTCCTTTCTTACGAAAAGAATCAATTGTCTAATTATAGGGTGTCTATTTTAATATTTTCGCCTTGCAGCTTGGTTACTAATAAACCCATTGGAATAAACACATTATAATTATCAAAGACTGCTGCTTCAATTCGCACTTATGATTATATAATTAATTATATGATTTGTCAAGTATTTATTGACTTATATATTAATTTAAATTAAAATGTATATGGAGGTATTTTATGACAAAATGGGATAAAGAATATTTAAATTTGTGTAAAAGAATACTTACTGAAGGGGTAGAAGTAGAAAACAGAACGGGTATTAATACAATAAAAGTACCTAGTCATAATTTTCATTTTGATTTATCTGAAGAATTTCCAATATTGCAAACAAAACAATTATTTTTTAGAAATGCAATTACAGAGATACTTTGGATATATCAAGCTCAAAGTAATGATGTAAGATGGTTACATGAAAGAGGTAATCATGTATGGGATGAATGGATGGTAGATCCTGATGGAATTTATAGAACTTACGAAAATGGGAAAAACGAAAAAGTGTTGAAAAATACAAAACTTTTTGGTGAAGAATTTGCAAATACTATAGGAACTGCATATGGATGGATTGTTAATAAATATAAACTAACAGATCACCTCCTAGATACAATAAAAAATAATCCAACTGATAGAAGACTTATTATGTCTTTATGGCAAAATGAATGGCTAAATACAGCAGTACTTCCATCTTGTGTGTGGTCAAGTGAATGGGATGTCACAGATGGCAAATTGAATGCTTGGGTTCATCAAAGAAGTTGTGATGTGCCACTAGGACTTCCATTTAATGTAACTCAATATGCTACACTATTAAGTTTATTCGCACATTGTGCAGATTTAAAGCCTGGAACACTTGATTGGTCTATTAAAGATGCTCATATATATGTTAATCAAGTAAATGGTATAAAAGAACAATTAAATAGAGAAGAGGCATATGAGACTTATCGTAAGATTGATAAAGAAGGTTTAATGAAACTAAAAGAAGAATTATTAAAATCTGAAAATCAATTTGATTGTAAAGTAGATAATGAAGTATTACTAAAGATATTAGATTTAATAGTAGAACCAGAAAAACCATATTTATGGCTAAATCCAGATGTTAAAAATTTTTATTCATTTGATAATTCAAAAGAATTAAATGATATTAAAGTAAAAAATTATAAACACATGGGAAAAATAAAATTCCCTATCGCACAATAGGTGTTTATGAATATTAGTTTAATAGCTGCCATTGGTAAAAATTATGAACTTGGCAAAAATAATAATTTAATCTGGTATATAAAAAGTGATTTAAAATTCTTTAAAGAAACTACTATGGGCCACCCAATTGTAATGGGTAGAAAAACATTTGAATCTTTACCAAAGGTACTTCCTGGTAGAAAAAATATAGTTATAAGTAAAAGTGATATTTTAAATAAAGAAATAGAAAAATATAAAAGTATAAAAGAATTTTTAGAAAATTATCAAAATTATAAAGATGAAATATTTATAATTGGAGGAGCATCTATATATTCTTCTTTTATAGATTTAGCAAATAAACTTTATTTAACAGAAATTAATAAAGAAGACAGTAGTGCGCAAGTATATTTTCCTAAATTCAATAAAAATGAATGGACTAAAGAAATATTAAATAATAATGTTGAAAATGATATAGAATATAGTCATGTCTTATATAAAAGAAAGTGAAAAACATCACTTTCTTTTATTAGTTATAAAAAATATCAAATTTGACTTAAAATATATTTTATAGTATCATACTCCTCGTTATTTGGGGGATTATATGAAAAATATTGATATGGTATGGGATTATTTTTATGGCAATTTGAATTATTATTTTTTACTTAGAAATCATATTTATGATGATTCATATAATATAGATATTAGTAAACAAAGTATAAATGGAGCAAAAATAGGAATGATTAGCAATTTAATGTTAGGAATAAAAGAGAGATTAGTTGAAAAAAAGGCAAACTTAAATTACGAATCAAAAATATTTAGTGAAGAATTGGAGAGATGTGTAAATATTATTTCTATTAAAAAGGCTGGAGGATATTTTATAGATGGATGTTATTTTGAAAATCCATCTATACTAACGTCTACTATAAGAAATAAACTAGCTCATGGTGATTTTTTATTAGATTTAGAAAATTCGCAAGTTATATTTAATATAAAAGGTGACAAATTCAAAATTTCAATTGATAAATTAACAAGTTTTGTAATTTTAGCAGTTAATAACTCATTAAATAGATCAAGCGAAACAAAGTTTAAAAGAATGCTTGTTATGTCTCCACATTTTGAATTTAAAAGACATAAAAGTATAACTGAATTGAGTGATGTAAAGGAATTTGTTAAAACATTAAAGAAATTTGAAATAGAAATATATCCTAAACTAGGATATAAAATAACTAAAGATATAAGAGATGAATTTGAAAGTTGTTTAAAACTATTTGTTAGTGGATGTAATGTAAATCAAGTTTTTAATTTTAGAGAAAAATATAAAGATCAACTTATTGTTAAATATAATATTGAAGATATAAATAAATCGTATGTAGATAAGTTATCTGTTTTCTTGTATAATATAACTCCAACAGATGAGAGTTATCCTGTACAAATACTTTCTTATCTAAATGAAGCAACAAGAATACTTAACTCAGATTTTGAAAAAGATAATTTACTTTTCTCATTTGCTAAAAATATTTTATATTTGGACACAATTTATAAAGCTAATACTTATGATAAAAATAAAATTTTTAATAAAATTACAGAAGAATACAACACTTATTATTTAAACTATGATCAATTAGCATCTTCTATGTTAGCTATGTTTTCTTCTTTATTTGTATATCCTATGGAAGATTTATATGATAATCCTAATTTATTTAAAGACGATGAAATTAAAGGCTTAGACTATTCAAAACTAGATATGAGTTTAATGGATGTAGAAAAATATACGATTGAGCACCCTTTATACGATGAGGTGTTAATAAGAAAAAAATCAATTACAAAAAAATTAGAAAAAGTAAATGAAGATTATGCTAAAAATGAAGAAAGTTTGGAAAAAGTAAAAGGCAATGAAAAAGTAGAAGAAATATTAAAAGAAAAAAGAATTGCTTTTGAGGAAAAAATTAGAATTTTAACGATTGAATTAACTGAAATTAATAATAAGATTATTTGGTTTGAAAACTATATGAAAAATAATACAGAATATTTAAAAAACAAATATATTATAGAAGGCATTAGAAATTCTATAGCTCATGGAAATTATAGAATAGAAATAGGAACCAATATGGAAAATTCTATGTTAGTTTTTGAGGATATTTATGATAATAAATTAACTTTTAAATCAAAAATTACCTTAGATAATTTCGCAAAATTTTGTCTAATTAATGCTGATATTGTATTTAATAAAGAAATGAATAAAAAATATAAAAAATAATTTGTAAAATGTAATAACTACTAAAGAAGATAAAATAAATTTATCCTCTTTTTTTAAATTTTAAAAAATATTGTCGAAAAAACAAATTTTTGTGATATAATTATAATAGGTGAATGATATGGATAACGTAATACTTATTATGTTTACATTATTTTTAGTGTGTTCCAGCTTGGTAATAGCTGTTTTAAATTTTATTCAAAGTAGAAAAAATAAAAGAATAAAGAAAACATTAGAAAAGTTGGAAATAGAAAAGAATGAACTTGCAACCTCACCAATAGTACCTGAGCTTGCTAAAGTTGAATCTTTCTTAAATAATGATAAATTAAAGGAATTATATGATGAATGGACTAAAAGATTAAATCAAATTAAGCAAGTTCAAATACCAAAATTATCAGATATGATCTTAGATGCAGAATATTCATTATCGCAATTGGATTACAAGAGTACTATGTATAAAATAGCAAAACTTGAAATGGAATTATACAAAGTACGTACCAATTCTGATTTCTTATTTGGTGAAATAAAAGATTTAACAACTAGTGAAGAGCGTAGTAGAACTATAATAACTGGTTATAAAGCACGTTATAGAACATTATATCAAAAATTTGATGAAACAAGACAAGAATATGGAATGTTTGAAGACGTTGTTAAAAAACAATTTGAAGTGATTGCTAAAAGATTTGAAGATTTTGAAGCTATAATGGATAATAATGAATTTACAGAAGTAGATAAAATTTTAAATATAATTGATGAACTTTTGAATCATATGGCAGTAGTTGTAGAAGAGGTTCCTTCTATAGTGCTTATGACAACTTCAGTTTTACCAAAGAGAATAGAAGAAGCTAGTAAAATTTATACAGCTATGGTAAAAGAAGGTTATCCATTAGATTATTTAAATGTTGAATATAATATTGGTGAGACTACTAAAAAGATAGAAGAAATTAAAGAAAGAACTAAAAAACTTGATATGAATGAAAGTTTGTTAGAACTTAGAGTTTTACTTGAATATTTTGATTCATTATTCAAAGATTTTGAAAAAGAGAAATATGATAGAAAAACATATGAAGAAAAGTTACTTGTATTTAGTACTAAAATGACCAAAATAAATTCAGTAGTTTCTGACATATTTAGTCAAATGGATGATTTAAAAAATATATACAACTTAAAACAAAATGATGTAGATAATTTAAATCAAATTGGCAAAGAAGTTAGTGTATTAAATGAAAATTATAAGGTTTTACAAGATCATACTAAATTCAATAATACATTTGCTTATTCTAAATTAGTAAAAGAAGTAGAGGGCTTATCTAATAGTTTATCTCATACAGAAGAAAAATTAGAAGAGAGTTTAAATGTAATAGGTAGTATGCATGATGATGAAGTAAGAGCTCGTCAACAACTAGAAGAAATAAAAACAATATTAAAAAATTCTAAATTACAAATGAGAGATTATAGGCTTCCTGTTATACCTGATTCGTATTATATAGAACTAAACGAAGCAAATTCAGCTATAAATGAAATTGTAAAAGAATTAGATAAAAAGCCTATAACAATAGAAATATTAAATACTAGAGTAGATACAGCTAGAGATTTAGTTTTAAAACTTTATACTAAAACTAAAAACTTAATGAAGAATGCAATGTTTGCAGAAAAATCTATAATATATGGTAATAGATATAGAAGTAGTTATGATGGACTCAATGATCAATTAAATAATTCTGAACAATTATTTTATAGAGGTGAATACAAGAAATCTTTTGAATACACAATAAATGTGTTAAATAAAATAGAACCAGGAATATATAATAAAATATTGGAATTATATTCTAATAAAAAATAAAAAAAGTATTAACAAATATTAAATTTTGTGGTAAACTATATTCATAAAAGCGAAGAATAGGATAACATTATTAATTAAATATTTAAAGAGAGTTAGTGATTGGTGTGAACTAATAATATTATTAATAATTACTACCTAGGAGTTGTTATTGAAAGATACACCGGTTAAAACCGTTATATTAATTAAGGTATAAATTAGGATGGTACCGCGTATAAGTCTCTTACGCTCCTTTGTGAGTGTAGAGACTTTTTTTATCAGGGGGAAGTATGTCAACAAATAATCAACAAATGAGAGAGTTCATAAAAGATTTAGAGAATAATGGGGTAAGTTTATTAAGATTTTTAAATGTATATTGTGGTATTTGCAATGAGTTCATATCAAAAAATAAAATGAGTCATAGTGATGTTAAATATTTTTTACCAGAATTAAAAAGAATTGGCTTTGAAGATGCTTATAAAAATAAAGATAAAATATTGAAAGGTGAGATAATTCCAGTAATAGATTCTTTTGGTTCAGTAGCACCATATGAAAAACCTATTGTAAATAGTTTTGATGAAATTATAATATTTGATGAAGAAGAGGAAGCATTAACTAAAGAAGTATCAGATGAAGAATTAAGGAGTGCTATAGAGGAATACTTAAGAGTAAATGAACTTAGTGCTTTTGAATTAAATAGATTAGCAAAAATATTTAAACAAGAAAAGATGATGAAAGAATATAGAACCATTATAAATATAATTAAAAAGAACAAAAAAGAGAAAAATAAATATAAAGAGAAAAAGAGAAAATTAGAAAGAAGAGATGTTTATGAATATTAAAGAAAATAAAGAATTAAATACTTTGAATCACAGTTGTGCTCATTTAATGGCACATGCAATTAAGCATTTATATCCAAATGCATTATTTTGGGTAGGACCAGTAATAGAGAGTGGATTTTATTATGATGTTGACTTAGGTGATAAAGTATTAACAGAAGAAGATTTAGAAAAAATAGAACGTGAAATGAAAAAAATATCTAAATCTGATAAACTTATTAAAAGAATAGAATTATCTAAAGAAGAAGCACTTGAAATGTTTAAAAATGATCCATATAAAGTAGATTTAATATCTCGTATGGATGAAGAAGATACTGTTATAAGCGCTTATAAGCAAGATGATTTTATTGATCTTTGTAGAGGTCCACATATGCCTACTACAAAATCTATGAAATATTTTAAATTATTAAAAGTATCAGGAGCTTATTTTAAAGGGGATTCTAAGAATAAAATGCTTCAAAGAATATATGGAGTATGTTTTACTAATGAAGAAGATTTAGATGTATATCTAAAAGAATTAGAAGAAGCAAAATTAAGAGATCATAGAAAAATTGGTAAAGATTTAGGTATATTTATGTCTCATGATTTAGTAGGTAAAGGTATGCCTTTATGGTTGCCAAATGGTGCTATAGTAAGAAAACAATTAGAAAATTATATATATAATAAAGAAAGAAAATTAGGTTATCTTCATGTATACACTCCTTGTGTAGGTACTGTTGATTTATATAAAACTTCAGGACATTGGGATCATTATAAAGAAAATATGTTTCCATCTATGAAAGTAGATGATGAAGAATTTGTATTAAGACCTATGAATTGTCCACATCATATGCTAGTTTATGGTAATGAAATTCATTCGTATAGGGATTTACCTATTAGAATAGGTGAGTTTGCAACTGATTTTAGATACGAAGCAAGTGGTGCCGTTAAAGGACTTGAAAGAGTTCGTTGTATGTGTCAAAATGATGCCCATCTATTTGTAAGACCAGATCAAATAGGTGAAGAATTTAAAAAAGTAGTATCACTTATTCTTGATGTATATAAAGATTTTGGACTTAAAAATTATAAATTTAGATTATCTTTAAGAGATCCTGAAGATACTGAAAAGTATTTTGATGATGATGAAATGTGGAATGAAGCAGAAAGCAAGTTAAGAGAGGTTCTAAATGAACTTGGATGTGAATATACTGAAGCAATAGGTGAAGCAGCATTCTATGGACCAAAACTTGATGTAGAAGTAAAACCTGCAGTAGGTCCAGAAGTAACACTTTCTACATGTCAACTAGATTTCTTATTACCTAGAAGATTTGAACTTTCTTATATAGATAGAGATGGAACTAAAAAAACTCCAGTAGTACTTCATAGAGCTATATTTGGTACATTCGATAGATTTACAGCATTCATATTAGAAGAAACAAAAGGAGCACTTCCACTTTGGTTATCTCCAATAGAATTTAATATAATTCCAGTTAATAATCAATATCATTTAGAATATGCTAATAAATTATTTAATGAATTTAAAAATAAAAATTATAGAGTTAATTTAGATGATAGAGATGAAAAATTAGGATATAAAATGAGGGAATCAGTAATGAAAAAGATACCTTATTCAATAATAATAGGTCAAAAAGAAGTTGACAATAATAATATTAGTTATAGATGTTATGGTAGTGATGAGACAGTAACTGTTTCACTTGATGAATTTTATAAAAAGATAGAAGAAGAATTAAAAATTTGTGATAATTAAAGAGGGATAAAATGAATAGCTTTACAAATATTAATATTAAAAATCAATATAAAAAGACTATTATATATTTTGTAATTTCTATTATATTGATTATACTTTCAATTGTTTTCTATGCATGGAAGTGCTCTATTATAAAAACATCTAGAGTACAAGATAAAAGTTTAAATGATATCATTATAAATGAAAAAAACGAAAAGGATTATAAAAGAGCATATATAAATAATGTATCAAATCCTGTTAAATTTGCTATAGATAAAGAAAATAATAATGCTTATTATATAGTAAATGATGGAAAATATTTGTATGTTATTTATATGAATGAAGAAAAGTATCAATCTATTATTCAAAGTAAATCAGAAGTTAAGATAGAGGGAATTACTAAGTACCCAACTAAAGATGTAAAAGAGCTAGCAATAGAAAAATTTAATGATGATAAAGATGAAAATGATAAAATATCTTTAGTTGATTATGATAATTATTTTGGGGATGTATATCTTGATATGGAAGAATCAGAATCTTCAATTGCTATATTTCAAATATTCCTAATTGTAATAACAATAATACCTGGAATAATTATATTTATAATAAATTTAGTTAAAATAATTAATTTTAATAAAATAAAAAGTAAATACAGTATTAAAGAATTAGATAATGAAATGAATGATAAAAATTCTTTCTATTATGATAAAGCTAATTTATACTTGACGCCAAATTATATAATTAATTTTAGCGGTAAATTATTTATTATTAAATATATAGATATAGATTGGATTTATCCAAATATTACAAAAACAAATGGTATTAAAACTGCTAAGAGTATTATATTAATTACAAAAGAGAACAAAGCTTATAACATATCAAATCTTAGTAATTTAACTCGTAAATCAAAAGAGATTTATGATGAGATATGGGATACAATAGTAAGTAAAAATAGCGATATGTTAGTTGGATATACTGAAGAAAACATTAAAGCTTATAAAGATAAAAAAAGAAAGTAGAATAAAGTATTATGAAATCTTTAGAAAATAGAATAAAAAATATAGAAGAAAGAAATAAGAGAGTAGAAAAAGATAAAGCTTGGGAAGGAAGTTTTACTAGGAGAATATGTATAATTGTTTTAACATATATAGTAGTTGTTATATATTCATATATAATAAAAAATAATACAAATATATTTTTAAGTTCTTTAGTACCAGTAATAGGTTTTATCTTATCTACACTATCTTTAAAAGCTATTAGAAAAATATGGGAGAGAAAACATTATTAAAAAATAGTGTTTTTTTTCTTGTAAAATAAAAAATATTGTGATATAATTTAATTAGTAATCATTACTAATAAGGAGATTATATGAGAAATACAAAGCAAAAGAAACTTATATTAGAATTAATACAAAATAGTAATAATCATATGAGTGCTATAGAAGTTTATAATGAATGTAGAAATATAATACCTGATATTAGTCTTGGTACTGTTTATAGAAATTTAAATTCTTTAGTAGAATCTAATTTAATACAAAGAATTAAAATGAATGATAATATAGATAGATATGATAAAAACACAGAACATATACATTTTATATGTATGAAATGTAATAAAATTATAGATATATATGATTATTCATTTGAGTATAAAAAAGATTCTAACAAAGTTTTAAATTGTAAAATTAAATTAGAAGGTATATGTGAAGATTGCCAAAAGAAGGAGAGATAGTATGGAATTAAAAGGAAGTAAGACAGAACAAAATTTGATGGCTGCTTTTGCTGGTGAAAGTCAAGCAAGAAATAAGTATACTTATTTTGCTAGTAAAGCAAAAAAAGAAGGATATGAACAAATAGCTGCTATTTTTGAAGAAACTGCTAATAATGAGAAGGAACATGCTAAAATGTGGTTTAAATTATTAGAAGGTGGAGATATTAAATCAACTGTTGATAATTTAAAAGCTGCAGCAGAAGGAGAAAATTATGAGTGGACAGATATGTATGCTAAATTTGCAGAGGAAGCTCGTAATGAAGGTTTTGATCATATAGCATTTCTTTTTGAGGGAGTGGCTAAAATAGAAAAAGAACATGAAGAAAGATATAAAAAATTATTAAAAAATATAGAAGACAAATTAGTATTTTCTAGTGAAGGAGATACTATTTGGATTTGTCGTAATTGTGGACATGTTGTAATAGGAAAAGAAGCTCCTAAAGTATGTCCTATATGTGCTCATCCACAAAGCTACTTTGAAAGAAAAGCAAATAATTATTAATGCTTTTTTTTATTTCAAATGTTGCTTTTTTTTAAAATTAATAATATAATTATATAGTAAGAAAGTAGGGATAATATGATTGATAAATTATTTATGAGAGTACTTGGAGCAATATCATCGGCGCTTATAATAGTATCTGTTTTTGTACCTTTTTCAACTATTGTAGATACGGGTCTTTTTGAATTATATGATAATCTAGACATGATTTATGTACCTATTACAATAATTGTATTTGGTGCAATTGGCGTACTAGCATTTTCAATTAATATAAAAACAGAATTTGCATATACAACTGTAGGTGCCATTTCATTCTTTTTAATTATGCAAACTATGGAAGTATTAAATAATGGAATAGGATTAAGTAAGTTTAGTTTAGGTTATTATTTCTTACTTATTGGTGATTTATTAACTCTTATATTTACATTTTTATCTAATTTAAAGCGAAAAAAAAGTGTATCACCAGTTATTATAGAAGATAATTCAAGTATTCCAGTGTCAAATCAAAATATATATAGTAATTTACAAGGTGTAAATCAAGTGCCTCAAACGCCAAATATAAATAATATGCAACAACCACAAGGATTAAATATGGCAGTAAATAATCAAATGCAAGTACCTAATTTAGGTATAAATAATCAAATACAACCACAAGTACCTATACAGCCTATAAATCAAAATATAAATCCTATAAGTTTAGATCAAACACCTGGATTGAATTCAAATTTAACTAATACTAAGCAAATTAATCAAGTATCACAAGAGCCTATAAATAATTTAAATCCAAATCCTATAGGTTTAGAACCAATACCAGAGTTAAATGTAAATTTAACTTCACTTAATAGTAATATTCCACCTATCGCACCTGTTATTCAACCTCAAAATGAAACTGTAGATATGCCTAAAATGAATCCAGTGCTTGCTGAATTTACAAATAATAATATTCAACAAGTTCAAAATAATAAGTCCAAGAGTACAAATACTTTTTTAAATAATCAGGTAAATCAGACTAATACAAATAACCAATCAAATAGTACTGCACCATCGTCATTGGATATATTTGGAAGATAAGAAAAACTTAAACTTATCTTTTTTTTGACATTTTTTTTAATTTAAATAAAGTAAAATTAAATAGGTGATATCATGTATTATCTATTTATAATTAAAGATGATTATTTTAAACATAATAGTAAATATTTATATGAAATATTATATAAAATAAAACATATGCATAAAGAAAACTATAATTATGGTATTAGTTTATTTTATAATATTTGTGAATTATTTGATACTAAAAATTTAAATAATTATATAAGTTCAAAATATAAATTAAATAAAATTAATAATAAATTCTATTTAGATAAATATAATTATTTTGAAATAAAAAAAACATATTGTAAGATTAATAATAGTAAATATTTAAGAGAGATATTATGTATATTTTTCATATATAATAAAA
>OLHG01001019.1_pt1 | contig 18253 bp, 20 predicted proteins | sample 1605971 | NCBI WGS metagenome assembly OLHG01 (sample SAMN03283289) | human gut metagenome | biome: human-associated habitat; material: feces | host: Homo sapiens | place: Peru | collected 2012 | reverse complement strand
GTATGGAATATAAATAAAGTTGTTGGAACAGACTCATATAACGCACAAACAACAGGAATAGACATAGTATTTGAAAGTGGTACAGCATCAACAGGGACAATATCTTGTACCTATAGTTTTGCAGCACCATCTACAGAGGCAGGTTCACCAAATGAAACTTGCACTGGTTCGAATGGAGATTATTATACTCATCCAGCATTTACCTTTGGAAATACTGAAGTAAAAGGATTCTGGATAGGTAAATTTGAATTATCTAGTGAAACACCAACAGCTACTGATGGTGGAGGAAGTTCAACAACACTAACTCCAAGAATACTTCCTAATGTTATTTCATGGAGGAATAATAAATTATCAAACTTTAGTACAGTAATACAAAATATGCAAGCATCAAGTAATATATATGGATTATCTACAGATAAGAGTACAACTGATTCCCATATGTTAACAAATATGGAATGGGGAGCAGTAGCATATTTAACAAATTCAAATTATGGAAGATGTTCTAATGGTACATGTACTGAAATAACAATAAATAATTGTAATACTTATACAACTGGTATAGGAGCAGATACAGTAAGTGCAAGCGAGTCATCAACAACATGTACAACAGAGGCAAATAAATATAATGGAGAAAAAGGAGTATTAGCGTCTACTACAGGTAATGTATATGGAGTATATGATATGAGTGGAGGAGCATATGAATATGTAATGGGTAATATGTCTAGTACAGCAGATACATATACATTTTATAGTTATAATGCAGGTTTTGCAAGTAGTTGGTATAATGATTATAGTAATCAAAAGTATGTAAATACCTATGCAATAATATCTTCATCTAGTGATCAAACAACACAAAAAGCATATAACCGAGGACGATTAGGAGATGCGACAGGAGAGGTAGTATTATCTACTGGAGGATATGGTGGATGGTATTATAAAGATTACGCGTACTTCCCTTATCCTAGGTCTCCGTGGTTTAGACGCAGCGGGCATTACGACGGTGGTTCTTATGCAGGCGTGTTCTGCTTCGCCTCCAACGGTGGCGTTGCTCGCAGTGACTACTCAGCTCGCGCCGCTTTGGTTTGGCTTGCCTTCTAATATATAATATTAAATAAACTAAGTAAAAGGAATGTGTGGTAATATGGAAATAAAAGTAGGAGTATCTAATAGACATATACATTTATGTAGAAATGATTTAGATAAATTATTTGGTAAAGATTATGAACTTACTGTAAGAAGAGTATTAAGTCAGAGTGGAGATTATGCTTGTGAAGAAGTGGTAAGTTTAAAAAATAATGATAAAATTATTGAAAGAGTTAGAATAATTGGTCCAGTTAGAAAATATACACAAGTTGAATTATCTAGAACTGATGCTAATTATCTTGATTTAAATCCTCCTATTCGTGATAGTGGAGATTTATCTAATTCTGAAGATATTACTATAATTGGACCAAAAGGTGAGATATTTGCTAAAAATTCGTGTATAATTGCTGCAAGACACATCCATATTAATAGTAGAGAATATCCTAATTTGAATACTGGAGATATTGTTAGTGTAAGGACTAAGGATTCTATTATTGATAATGTTCATATAAAGAAAGCAGATGATTATTCTTTAGAGTTACATATTGATAAAGATGATTCTTTAAGATTTGGATTAGGTAATGGGGATATTGTAACTTTAGAATAGGTGTGATATTTTGAAAGAATTAATAATGGATATATTAAAGAAAAGTAAAAAAGAAGTAATAATTAAGGTTATTACTTCTTTATTTGTTAGAGTATTATTATTAGTTATTCCTATTTATTGGAGTAAAACTATTAATAATTTGACTGATTTTAATATTAATAAATCATATTATTTGGTTTTATTGATATTAGTTTTATCTATTTTATATTATATATGGGAATATTTAAATCAAAGAAGTTGGTTTAAGTTTTATAATAAATTATATATAGAATATACTAATATAGTAACTAATGATAATAAGTTTGATAAGATTACTTTAGCAGAATTTACTAATATTATTAATAATGATATAGATATTATTTGTACTTTTTTGGGTAATGGAATAACTAGGATAATTCAGGTGATGGAGTTTTTGTTTATATATAGTTATTTTTTATCAATAAATATTTATGTTTTTATAATTACTATTATTATTTCTTTTATTATGGTTATGTTGCTTGTTTTTTCTGGTAAAAATGTTCAGGAATCTAATATGAAAAGAAAGAGCACTTTGGATAAGAAGACAATAATGGCACATAGGATATTTGATTATAAGAAAATTAAGGATAAGGAAAATGCAATAGGGGATTTTAATAATTCAACGAATAATTATTTGAAGGCAAATTTTTCTTATAATATGATAGTAGTTGGTATTACTTATATTATTCTTGCTTGTATTGAGGTGGTTCAATATTTTATAATATTTTATGGGATATATTTAGTTAGTTTAGGTAAAATGGAAATAGGTACGATAGTGTTAATTTATACATACTATGGTAAGATTCTTACTAATTTTCAAATGTTAGGGACAATAAGTGCTGATTATCGTAGTTTTATAGTATCTTTAAAAAGATTAGAAAAAATAAAATTCTAGATTATTATCTAGAATTTTCTATATAGACCAATTGCTTTACCAAGTATTGTTACATTTTTTAAGATTATTGGATTCATAAAATCATTTTCTGGTTGTAATCTAATATAATCTTTTTCTTTATAAAATGTTTTAAGTGTTACTTCGTTATCATCATTCATTGCTACAACTATTTCTCCATTTTTAGCAGTATTGCATCTTTCTACTATAACGATATCACCAGAAAATATTCCAGCATTAATCATACTATCCCCATCAACTTTAAGCGTAAATACTTCTTTTTTTTGTGGTATTAAGTAACTGGGAAGTGCAAAATATTCATCTGGCATTTCAATTGCTTCGATAGGTGTACCAGCGGTAATTTTACCAAGAAGTGGTACGTTAGTAATGTCATTATTAATATTTTCGTATTCGTTATTAACAAGTATTTGTAATTGGTGATTACTATTTTTACTTCTTTTTAGGTAACCTTTTTCAATTAATTTTTTTATATGTACGTGAATTGTTGCTGGTGAACTAGTATCTAATCCAAGACAAATTTCTCTTACTGAAGGTGGATATTTATTTTTAGCAGAAAATAGTTTAATATAATCTAAAACTTCTTTTTGTTTGTTAGTTATTTTTTCTAATTGTTTCATTTATACCTTCCTTTCATATTAATAATAACATACTAAATGTAAAATGTCAAACTTTTGTTCGTGTTTTTTTAAAAAAAGATTGACAAGAACAAATGTTCGTGTTATTATTTTATTGTAGGAAGGGTGATAGTATGGAATTAATTAAAAATAACAAAGGAGTAATATTATTTTATCTATTAATAGTAATTGGTGGTTTGTTACTAACTATAGATAATAAAAGAAGTATGCAAAATGAAGAGTATGATAGTCTTGTTGCATATAATGATATTTTTAATTAACATCACTTTAGATGTTTTTTTTCTTTTATATTTATTTTTATTATTAAATATGATATTATATTAATGGAGATGATGATATGAAAAAAATGATAGTAATTGAAGAAGAATCTAATAAAAAGAATAGGGGGATTTTGGATAATAAATTTGTTAAATGGTTAATTTCTATGGTATGTTATGCAATTGTTTTAATACTTGTATCAATGTTATTTGATTCATTTTATATTAATAATGAATATTTTGGTTTATATGCAGTTATTGCAGCAATAATAATATCATTATTAAATCAAACTATTAAACCAGTATTAGTAATTCTTACTTTACCTGTTACTGTTATTAGTATGGGAATAACTTATCCAATTGTTAATATGATAGTGTTATATTTAACTAGTTTTATAATGGGAAATAATTTTAATATTACAGGATTTTTTACTGCTTTTTTTGCTTCGATATTAATTTCTATTTTTAATATATTTATGGATGGTTTTGTTATTAAACCTCTTATTGGGGATAAAGATGAATAGAGTTCTTTTTTCTATTGGACCAATTGTTATTTATTGGTATTCGTTTATGATATTTTTAAGTATTTTAATTGGGTTATGTATAGTTAAAAAAGAAGTTGTTAAAACTAAAGTTGATAAAAATTTTATATTTGATTTAATATTTTATTTAATACCTGTTTGTATTATTGGAGCAAGAATATATTATGTTATATTTAATTATTCTGTATATCGTGAGGATTTTCTTTCAGTATTTAAAATATGGGAAGGTGGTCTTGCTATATATGGGGCAGTAATAAGTGGAATAATATTTACTATTTATTATTGTAAAAAAAAGAAACAAAGTATTCTGGTTACTTTAGATATTTTAGCACCTTGTTTAATTTTAGGACAAGCACTTGGTAGATGGGGTAATTTCTTTAATCAAGAGGCATATGGTATGATAACTAGTTATTCTTATTTAAAAAAATTACATTTACCTGATTTTATTATTTCTGGGATGTATATTAATGGTAGTTATCGTATTCCTACTTTTTTATATGAATCATTATGGAATGTTATGGTATTTGTTATACTTATTATTGTTAGAAATAGAATTAAATATAAAAAAGAAGGTATTATTGTTTGTTTGTATTTTGTTTTATATTCTTTTGGTAGATTTTTTATCGAAGGTTTTAGAACAGATAGTTTATATTTATTTAATATTAGAATTAGTCAATTAGTTTCAGTATTCCTTTTTATAATAGGAATAATTGGAATAATAATAATTAATAAAAGGGATGATAAGAATGAAAAAATATGATGTTGTTATAATTGGTTCAGGTATTGCTGGAATGAGTGCGGCAATATATTTAAAAAGAAATAATAAAAGTGTTTTAGTTATTGAAAATGATACTCCGGGAGGACAACTTAATCGTAGTAGTTTAATTGAAAATTATCCAGGATATGTTAGTATTTCAGGACCAGACCTTGCTTGTAATATTTATAATCAAGTTAGTAATCTTAATATTGACTATTATTTTGGTAATATAAAAAAGATTTCATTTGATAAAAATACTATTTATACTGATGAAGAGGTTATATATAAATATTTAATTATTGCTACTGGAAGAAGTCCTAGAAAACTAGATATTTTAAATGATTATATTGGTAATGGTGTTAGTTATTGTGCTATATGTGATGGTAGTTTATATAAGAATAAAGATGTATTAGTTATTGGGGGAGGAAATACGGCATTTAATGAAGCACTTTATTTATCTAAAATATGTAATAGTGTTAAAATATTTAATAGAAATGATTTATTAAGAGCAGATTTTAAGGAAATTGAAGATGTTAAGAAAACTAATAATATTGAAGTTATTTTGAATGAATTTATTCGTGATATTATAAAGAAAGATAAGTTTATTATAAATAATAAATATTATTTTGATGGTATATTTGTATGTATTGGATATGTTCCAAATAGTAAATTATTTGATGTAGAAAAAGATAATGATTATATAGTGGTAGATTCTCATTTTAAAACTAATATAGATAATGTTTATGCCGTTGGAGATGTTATAAAAAAAGATGTTTATCAATTAGTTACGGCATCAAGTGAGGGAGCAACTTCAGCATTAGATATAATTAATAGATTAAATTAAAATCCAAATATGGTATAAAATATTAAACAGATTAGTGTTGCAAATTCAATAAATAATAATAAAACATTTAAAAAGCAAGGTACAAATAAAGCAATTATAAATTGATAAAACAAGACTATTGCTAGGACAAAGCAAAATATAAAACAGAATAATCTCCAACCTAGGCAATATCTAAATACATTGAAAAAGTTATTAAACATATTATTCACCTATAGTATTTTATTTAAAATTATCTATTTTGTGTATAAAAATGGAAAAATAGCATATTTTTAATTATAATTGTTGACAAATGTGATATTTTATAATATAATCTTAATCGAAACGGAAAGAAGATGTATTTATCTCACCTGATTACAAAGTTATGTGATAGGTTAAAGGCCAAGTTAAAATTATTTTAATTATGCTTTTTTGATGAATACATATCTTTATGTATTCATTTTTATATTTTATTGGAGGTGTTTTTTATCGCTAATGTTAGGGAAAACCCTATAAACGAACAAATTAGATGTAGGGAAATGATGGTTATTGGTCCGAATGGAGAACAACTAGGTATTAAAACTAAACAAGATGCTCTTACACTTGCAGGTTATGCTGGTTTTGATTTGGTACTTATGAGTGAAAATACTAATCCACCAGTTTGTAAAATTATGGATTATAATAAGTTTAAGTACGAAAAGAAAAAGAAAATTAAAGAAACTCAAAAGAAACAAAGAGAAACTGCGGTTGATACTAAAGAATTTAGATTATCAGTTACAATTGATAAACATGATTTTGACACAAGAGTAAAAAATGCAAGAAAGAATTTAGAAAAGGGTTCAAAAGTAAAAGCAAGCATTAGATTTAAAGGAAGACAAATAGCACATCCTGAACTTGCCAAAGATGTTTTGGTTAAATTTGAAGAAGCATTATCAGATATTGCTGAAGTGGAAATTAAACCAAAAATGGAAGGTAGAAGTATGTTTATGCAATTAACACCTAAAAAATAGAAGGAGGAATTAAAATGGCAAAAAATAAAATGAAAACTCATAAGGGTTCAAGTAAAGTATTTAAAGTTAGACAAAGTGGTTCAATTAAAATGACTAGTCAAGGAATTAACCACAACACTGGAAAAAACAGTGCTAAAAGAAGTAGACAAAAAAGAAAAGGTAATGAATTAAATAATTCTGATTATAAGAGAATTAAGACATTATTAGGATAGGAGATGTAGAAATGACAAGAGTTAAAGGTGGCACTGTTGCACGTGCAAGAAGAAAAAAAGTATTAAAACAAGCAAAAGGTTATTTTGGAAGTAAACATAGATTATATAAAACAGCACACGAACAAGTAATGCATTCAGGTCAATATGCATTTCGTGATAGAAGACAAAATAAGAGAAATTTCAGAAAATTATGGATTACAAGAGTAAATGCTGCTTGTAGAGAAAATGAAATTAGTTATTCTAAATTTATGAATGGATTAAAATTAGCTGGTATTGAAATCAATAGAAAAATGCTTTCTGAAATTGCTATAGATAATCCTAAATACTTTAGTGAATTAGTAGTTATTGCTAAAGATGCTTTAGATGGTAAGAAATATACTCCTAAAAAAGTAGCTACAAAAGCAGAAGCAAAAACTGAAGAAGTAAAAGAAGTTAAGAAAACTAAAACTGAAAAAGTAAAAGAAGAAAAGAAAACAGTTAAAAAAGCACCTGCTAAAAAAGAAACTGAAACTAAAGAAACTGTAAAAAAAGCACCTGCTAAGAAAACTGTTAAGAAAGAAGAAAAATAATTGAAAACATCTGAAAAGATGTTTTTTTTATAGTAAAAATTTATATGATAAAAATAGAAATTCAACCCGCTTTATCTTTGTGGCATTATATAATTAGTTTTGAGATATATCTATGTTTCTTTCAGTTTAATAATTAGAAGTTATAAGAAGGTGGTCCTATGATAGGAAGAGCAAATGAAATATTTAATAATACTAGTTATTATTTTATATCTTATAGAACGTATAGTCTTTATTATTTATAATATTCTAAAATATTATAAATACATAACGATTTACAAGTAAATTGTGTCATAATAGTAGATAAAATGCAATAAATTTATCTTAAATCTACAAGTTTAGACACAAAATAATTGAATTGTTTATTATTATATAAATGTCAATATTTTGATTATTATTAATTTATAATGGATTTTATTTTTAAAATAGCAAACAACATCTAGAAAGATGCTTTTTTTTGTGGTAAAATGTTAATAGGATGTGATAGGATGGATTATAGTGTTAAGATTGATAGTTTTGAAGGACCTTTAGATTTACTATTACATCTTATTAAAAAATCAAATATTGATATTTATGATATATCTATTGATGAAATTACTAAAAGTTATTTAGAGTATATTAATAAAATGGAAGAATTAAATATAGATGTTGCATCTTCTTATTTAGTTATGGCAGCAGAGCTTATGGAAATTAAATCTAAATCATTGCTTCCTAAAGTTGAAGAAGAAGAGGAAGATGAGGAAGAAGTAAGTAGAGAAAATTTAATTAATAAATTAGTTGAATATAAAAAATATAAAGATATTACTTCAAAATTAAAAGAACTTGAAGAAAATAGGAATAATATATATATTAAATCACCAGAGAATATTAATAATTATGTAAATGAAGATATTTATAAAGAAGAAGTTGATGTAGATAGATTAATTCAGGCTTTTAAGGATTTTTTAGATAGAAAGAATATGGAAAAACCTTTAAAAACTAAAATTACTAATAAAGAATATAGTGTTAAAGAAAGAAAAAATAATATTAGAAGTTTATTAAAAGAAAAAGGTAAGTTAGAATTTAGTGAATTATTTGATGATATATTTAATAGGGGATATGTTGCTGTTACTTTTTTGTCTATATTAGAAATGTCAAAAGAGAAGGAATTAAAAATTAGACAAGATAAGAATTTTGGTAATATTTATTTGGAAATGAGGTAGAATATGTTAGCGGTACTTGAGGGATTATTATACGTTCAGGGAGATTTAGGTCTTACTATAGAACAAGTAATGGATATTTTAGAAGTAGATAGGGAAAGAGCAAAAGAATTAATTTATGAGTTAAAGAAGTCTTATGAAGATGAAAATCGTGGTCTTAAAATTAATTTTTTAGGAAATACTTTTAAACTTACTACAAAGGAAGAACATAAGGAATATTATCAAAAATTGATTATAGATTCTAAAACACAAATATTATCTAATTCAGCATTAGAGGTACTTGCTATAATTGCTTATAATGAACCAATAACTAGGGTTGAAGTAGATAAGTTAAGAGGCGTTGATTCAGCATATTTAGTAAGAAGATTACTTGCTAAGGGGTTAATTAAAGAGTGTGGTAAGAGTGAACTTCCTGGTAAACCTATTTTATATAAGACAACTGACGAGTTTTTAGACTGCTTTGGTTTATCTAGTAAGGAAGAATTACCAAAGATTGAGGTTTTGGAAGAAGAAGATACTGAAAAAGATTTATATAAATCTAAATATGTGGAAGAAGGAGAATAAAATGAATATACTAGATATAATTGATAAAAAGAGAAAAAAAGAAGAATTAACTAAAGAAGAAATAGAATATGCAGTTAATTCTTATGTTAATGGTAGTGTTAAAGATTATCAAATGAGTTCATTACTTATGGCAATTACTATTAATGGAATGAGTGATAATGAAGTTTATGCTTTAACTGACTGTATGTTAAATAGTGGTAGTAGAATAGACCTTAATGAGTTATCTAATGTGGTTGATAAACATTCAACTGGTGGTATTGGTGATAAGACTACTTTGATTATTTCTCCAATTGTGTCTTCTTGTGGTGTTAAGGTTTGTAAAATGAGTGGTAGGGGATTAGGATATACTGGTGGTACAATTGATAAACTAGAATCTATTCCAGGATTTAATGTTAATTTAACTAAGGAAGAATTTATAAATCAAATTAAAAATATTGGTATGTCAGTTGTTAGTCAAACTGAAGATTTGGTAATTGCTGATAAAAAGATTTATGCTTTAAGGGATGTTACTGGTACAGTTGAGTCTATTCCTTTGATTGCTAGTTCGATTATGAGTAAAAAGATTGCTTGTGGGTCAAAGAATTTAGTTATTGATTTGAAGTTAGGTAGTGGAGCATTAATTAAAAATATGGAAGATGCTAAAAGACTTGCTAATTTAATGATTAATATTGGTAAGATGTATGGTATTAGGGTAATATGTTTAATTACTAATATGGATATTCCTTTAGGGAATAATATAGGTAATTCTTTAGAAGTTATGGAAGTTATTGATGTTTTAAAGAATAATAAAAAGGGAGAATTATATAATTTATGTGTTGAACTATCTAGTTATATGGTAAGTTTGGGACTTAATATTAGTTATGAAGAAGCAAAAAATATGGTTATTACTAATTTAGAAAATGGTAATGCTTATAATAAGTTTATAGAATTTGTTAATTATCAAAAGGGAGATATTAATAATTTGCCTAAACCTAAATTTAAGTGTGAAATTAAATCACATAAAAGTGGATATTTAACTAAACTAGATGCTTTAAAATTAGGTAAGATTTCGGTAATGACTGGTGCAGGTAGAATGTCAAAAGATGATGTGATAGATTATTCTTCAGGAATAGTAATTAATAAAAATATTAATGATTATATTGAAGCAGGAGATACGATATATACGATATATTCTAATAAGAAACTTGAAGAAATGGATACTTTATGTTATGAAATAAGTGATAATAAAGTTGATTATAAATTAATATATGAAGTATTAAAATAGATTATAAATTAATATATAATATTGTAAAAGATAGCTTTAATAACTTTAGAGTTATTTTTCTTTACAAATTAGTAAAAAATTGCTATACTATACGCTAAGGACTGATATTATGGGGTATTTTAAATTAAATGATAATAGTTGTAAATATTATGAAGATATATTTTCTTTACTTGCTGATGGTATTAAGTTAAAGAAATTAAAGATTATTAATAATGATTTTAATGATAATGATTTTTATATAACTGATGATAGTTTAGATTATCCAATAGTTTATATTAGGGGTAATTTATATATTAATAGATTTTATTATGAATTAAATAAGAAAATAATTATTGATATTATAAGAAAAGAGATACTAGAATCTAATAGTTCATATTTACATATTCATAAAAAGGAATATAGTTTTAATTTTATAAAAGAACTTATAGAAACTAGGAATATTTATAAACTATATTTAATAGATATTAAACTAGACATGAGGGAATTATATTATTTAAAATCTAAAAAGATAGATATATATACTGTTAGTAATGGAGTAGTAAGACAAGTATCAACATCTTGTGCTTTAGGGGATAAATCTTTTAGTGAAGTTATTAATTCTAGTAGACTTGATTTTAATTCTGATATTGAATATAGTCAAATCAAGAATTTAAAATATGTTAGAGATAATGCAATTATTGATTATTCTAGTCCTTTTTGTAATTATAAATCTTATAGTGATGATTATATGAGGATATTTAAGATTATAAATACTTTAGAATTATTAGGTAAAAAGTGTAAGTTTGTTTTTTCTGTTGATAAGAAAGAATTATTTCCTTATGCTTTATTTACTGGTCTTAATTTAAAATTTGTAGAAGTTATAATATATGGAGATAATTCTTATTATACTTTAGAGGAATTTATTTATGAAAATAATCTTACTGGTATAATGACTATTGATATTAAAAATTCAGATTTATCACCATTAGAAAAGTTTATGGCAGTTTATAAAATTGTTACTTCTTTAAAAGAATATAATGAAAATGATGATGATTTAGAAGCATCAAGATTACTTAAATATATTCTTAATAATGAGTATATGGTTTGCTGTGGATTTCAAAGTTTACTTACTGAATTATTAAGACAAGTCGGTATTGAAAGTGTTAGTTTTGATGTTACTGTAAAAGATTTTAGTGATAACAGCGAAGAAGACCACGAAAGAGCAATAGTACATATTGTTGATGAAAAATATGATGTTAATGGTTATTTTGTTAGTGATCCTACTTGGGATAATAATTTAGAGAGGGATTCAGTTATATTTTCATTAAATACTTTTGAAGAAACTAATAAGGAAATGATGATGACTTATTTAACTCTAGAAGATGTTTTCTTTAATAATAGTGATGAATTAGAATTTGATAAGAAATTAAAAAAATATCTTGATGTTAAAATTAGTTAAATTAATAATTCTAGTATGGTATTTAATGATGGATTAGATAATGTTTTAGAGGTTTATAATGAGGTGTTAATTGATATAATGAGTGTTCTTTATAAACTTGATTATAATAAATTTATTAGTGTTATTTCTAGATACAATACTGATAAATGTAATAATATTATTTTAGATAATGTTTTTGAATATGAAGAATTATTTAAAGAACTTAATAGTTATTTTATGAGTAAAACAAAGCAAAAAGTAACTAGAGAAATGATTATTAATACAATTTTGGAATATCGTAAAACTTTATTTAATGATAGTGAGGAAGAGTTATTTAGATTAAGAGAAAGTATATTAAATTATAATATAAGAAGAAAAGAATTTTATTTTCCTTATGAATTTGATTCAGAAAATAAACATAAATTGATAAAAAAACTTTACAATTAATAAAAATATTGTTATACTTATCTTGTAAAATAAGTAAAGGAGATAACAATATGGTTCAAGATTTAGTTTATACTCAAACAATTGATGTTTCTTTTGTAAATAAGATACTTAAACATTGTCCTAATTATGATTATATTGTTAATTATGAATATGAATATGGAGATGTATTATCTAAAAAATTAATTGAATGGTATAGAGAACTTATTTTTGCTGTTAATGGGGAAGATGAAAAGCAATTAAAGATAGTTGAATCTTTAGATAAAGGTTTATATTTATATGTTAAAGATAATAAATATAAGAAAGAATTTAGTAAACATTTGTCAATTGAGGATATAGATTTAGAAAATAAGAAATCTATAAAAGATTTGATTAAGAAAATTATTGTATTTACTAGTAAATACGAACAAAGACAAGTATTAGAAATTACTAGTTCTAGATGGATTTAAACATATGTTTGTTATCATATGTTTTTTCTTTTGGGAGGTATTAGATGTACGCAAAGGTTATTGTAGAAATTGGTGTTAAAAATGTAGATAGGGAATTTGTTTATATTGTTCCAGATAGATTTAGAGATATTATTAAAATTGGTTCAAGAGTTAAAGTGAGTTTTGGTAAAATGATTATTGAAGGTTTTGTTCTTGATTTATTTGATAATTATAAGGAAGATTATGAACTTAAAGAAATAATTGAAGTTATTGATTTAGAACCTATACTTAATAATGAAATGTTAGAATTAGGTAAAAAAATACAAGAATATACATTATGTAGTTTAATTAGTGCATATCAAGTAATGTTACCTAAAGCATTAAAAGCTAGTGTTAAAACTAATATTAATACTAAACAAAATAGATATCTTGTTTTAAATAAGTCAGAAAATGTTATTAGAGATTATTTAGATGCTTGTAAGTATGATAAACAAAAAGAGTTATTAAATGAATTATTAATTAATAAGAAAATATTAGTAACTAGTTTAAATTCAACGATTAATACTTTATTAAAAAAAGAGTTAGTTAAATTTATTTATGAAGAAGATTATAGATATAAATTTGATAAGATTAGTTGTGATAAGAAAGTTATTTTAAATGAAGAACAAAAATATGCAGTAGAAAAGGTTGTTAGTAATTTAGATAAAAGTATTACTTATTTGCTTTATGGGGTAACTGGTTCAGGTAAGACGGAAGTATATATGAATATTATTTCTAAAGTGATAGACAAAAATAAAAAAGCAATTATGTTAGTTCCTGAGATTAGTTTAACTCCCCAAATTGTTTCTAGATTTGTAAATAGATTTGGTAGTCAAGTTGCAATACTTCATTCAGGATTATCTGATACTGAAAGATATGATGAATATAGAAAAATAAAAGAAGGTAAAGTAAGTATAGTTGTTGGAGCAAGAAGTGCTATATTTGCACCTTTTTCAGATATTGGGGTTATTATTATTGATGAAGAACATACTGCGACATATAAACAAGAAAATCACCCAAGATATCACGCTAGAGATATTGCTATCTTAAGAAGTAAATATCATAATTGTCCTGTTATACTAGGTAGTGCAACTCCTTCGCTTGAGTCTTTTGCTAGAGCACTTAATAAGAATTATGAATTACTTACTTTAAAGAAAAGAGCAAATAATATGGTATTACCTAAAGTTAATGTTGTGGATATGAAAGATGAAGTTAAGAAAGGTAATTTTACTTTTTCAGAGTTACTTGTTGATAAAATAAATGAAAAAATATCAAAAGGAGAACAGGTAATATTATTACTTAACCGAAGAGGTTATTCTTCGATGATAAGATGCTCTAATTGTGGAGAAGTAGAAAAATGTCCTAGATGTGATATTAGTTTAACTTATCATAAGTCTTCGGATAGTTTAAGATGTCATTATTGTAATTATACTAAAAAAGCCCCTAGTGAATGTGTTAAGTGTGGTAGTAAAGATATCAAGGGAATTGGTCTTGGAACAGAAAAATTAGAACAAGAAATAATAGATAAATTTAAAGCAAGAGTTATTAGAATGGACGCAGATACGACTTTAAAAAAGGGAATGCACGAAAAAATAATTAAAGATTTTGGAGAAGGAAAATATGATATTTTACTTGGTACGCAAATGATTGCTAAAGGACTAGATTTTCCTAAAGTAACTTTAGTAGGAGTAATTAATGCTGATATTTCTTTATGTGTTCCGGATTTTCGTAGTAGTGAAAGAACTTTTCAATTGTTATCACAAGTTGCAGGTAGAGCAGGTAGGGGAGAATATCCTGGTGAAGTTATAATTCAGACTTATAATAGCGAACATTATAGTATTGTTTATGCTAAGGAACATAATTATTTAGATTTTTATAAAGAAGAAATGAAAATTAGAAAAGCATTAAATTATTCACCATATTATTTTATAACACTTGTTAAAATAAGTTGTAAAGATTATGAAGAAGGTTTTAAAAATGCTAATAAAATTGGTGAATATTTAAGAAAAAATTTAGAAAGTGATACTATTATTCTAGGACCAACGATGGCAAGTATGTTTAAAGTAAATAATATTTATAATTATCAATGTATTATTAAGTATAAAAAAGATGTTAAATTAAAAGAAGTATTAAAATATATTGATGAATTTTATAAGAATATTAGTAATGTTAATGTTGAAATTGATGTTGACCCAATTAGATTATAAAATTAAATAATATATCAAATTCTTTCTTTTTTACCGAAATTTTTAATAAAACATCTTGTCAAAACTCTTAAAATATGTTATGATATTAATCGCTATGGCGGATTTGGTGAAGTGGTTAACACATTGGATTGTGGTTCCAACATACGTGGGTTCGATTCCCACAATCCGTCCCATACGTAAATATTACCCTTATTTAAGGGTTTTTATTTTAAATATTAATATATATTATTTGTTATAGAGGTGGAATATGAAAACAGTATTAGTAACTGGAGCATCATCTGGAATTGGTAGGGAAGTTGTTAGGTTATTTGCTAAAAATAATTATAATGTGGTAATAACTTATAATAGTGATAAGAAAGGTGCTTTAGAATTAGAGAGTGAAGTTAATAGTGGGAATAATACTTTGGTATTAAAATGTGATATATCTAATGAAGAAGATATTATAAAGATGGTTAATTCTGTTAGGGATAAATTTAATTCAATTGATGTACTTGTTAATAATGCTGGTATTGCTATTGATACTACTTTTGAAGATAAAACTAAAGATAATTTTATGAAAATACTTGAAGTTAATTTAGTTGGTACTTTTTTAGTTAGTAAATATGTTAGTGAAATAATGTTAAAAAATAAAAATGGTAGAATAATAAATATTAGTAGTACCAATGCAATAGATAGTTATTATGTGGAAAGTTTAGATTATGATGCTTCCAAAGCGGGAATTATATCTCTTACGCATAATCTTGCTAATTATTTATCTCCTTATGTAAATGTTAATTGTGTTTGTCCTGGTTGGGTTGATACTAGAATGAATAGTGATATATCTTTAGAATTCAGAAAAAAGCAGGAAGATAAAATATTACTTGGTAGGTTTGCTAATCCTAGGGAAATTGCTAATGTTGTTTATTTTCTTTCTAGTGAAGAAGCTAGTTATATAAATGATAGTATAATAAAGGTTGATGGTGGTGTTAAAAATGATTAATAAAGAAGCATATGATTTTGTTAATAATTGTGAAAGTGAAGTTAGTGATGTATTTAAGAAATTAGATGATATTTGTGAATATAATAGTTTAAAAGTAATTAGTGCTTTTCATAAATATAATCTAAATGTAAGTCATTTTAATTCTTCATCTGGTTATGGTTATGATGATGAAGGTAGGTATGTTATTGAAAAAATATATTCTGATATTTTTAAGTGTGAAGATGCTTTAGTTAGAAGTCAGTTTATTTCTGGTACACACGCTTTAACTACAACTTTATTTGGTTTACTTAGACCAGGAGATGTTATGTTATCTATTTGTGGTAAACCTTATGATACTTTAGATGAAGTAATTGGATTAAGAGAAAATGCTAGTAGTTTGATTAGTTTTGGTATTAAGTATTTACAAGTTGATTTAGTTAATGATGATTTTGATTATGATAAGATTAAGGAAGTTGTTAGTAATAATAAGATTAAGTTAATTGAAATTCAAAGAAGTAAGGGGTATTCAACAAGAAAGAGTTTGAGTATAGAAAAGTTAGAAAAAGTAATTAAATTAATAAAAGAAATTGATAATGAAGTAATAATTATGATTGATAATTGTTATTGTGAATTTGTTAGTAAAAAAGAACCTACAGAAGTAGGAGCAGATATAGTTGTTGGTTCACTTATTAAAAATCTTGGTGGTGGTATTGCTCCGAATGGTGCTTATGTTGTTGGAAAAAGTAAGTATGTTAATTTAGTTGCAGAAAGATTAAATGTTCCAGGACAAGGTAAGGAAGTAGGCCCAACTTTAGGTCAAAATAAGAATATTTTACTTGGTTTATATTTTGCTCCTTCGGTTGTTAATTCTAGTTTGAAAACTGCAGTTTTAACTAGTATAGTTATGGAAAAATTAGGGTTTATGGTTGAACCGAAGTATAATGATGATAGAGTAGATATCGTTCAAAATATTATATTTAATGATAAAGATAAGTTAATTAATTATTGTAATAGTATTCAGTCTTCTTCGGCAGTTGATTCAAATGTTTTGGTAGTTGAATCTGATATGCCTGGATATAGTGATAAGATTGTTATGGCTTCTGGTTCTTTTACACAGGGTTCTTCGATTGAATTATCTTGTGATGGTCCGGTAAGAAGTCCTTATATTGCATATCAACAAGGTAGTTTGACTTATCAATATGGTAAGATTGCTGTAATTAATGCAGTTAATAATTTAAGGGTTATAGATAAAAATTTATAATCTTTTTTCTTTTTATAATACGATGTTACATAGAATTTATAATAATTTGCTACATTTTATTTTGTAATATTTTTTTGTTAAAACTAAAGACTTTTTGTTAGAAATTTGATACAATGTTACTAGGAGGAGTTAGAATGAAGAAGTATTTAATTACTAGTTTAGTTTTTTTGGGTATTTTATTAATAACTGGGGGTATTTTATATTTTAATTCTCATAATAGTTATAAGTTAGTTAATTCGGTAGATTTTTCTAATATAGTTAGGGAAGAAGGGTATATATTTTCTGATTATACTAATGAATATGATGAAAAATATTTAAAGAATTATTATATGGCAAAGAAGGATAATAAAAATATTACTTATGTTGTTATGAATGATTCAGTTAAGGCAAAAAATTTATATACTAATATTAAGGCTACTATAATGAGTTATGAAGGAAAGAAGGTAAAATATCGAAGTGATATTAACTTAAAGAAATTTAATAAGTATGAAGTAACTAGTAATGGAAAGTATGGTATTGTTATAAAAAAGAATAATGTTATTATATATTCTTTGGTAGATGAAGTTAATAAGAGTGATATTAAAGATATTTATAAAAAATTAGGGTATGATACTAATTATTTATATTTGTTATTTTTTGGTTTAGCAATATTTGATATATTATTAATTTATATTGTTAGTTTATGGAAGTTGTTTGTTAAGTGTAATAGAAGGGGATTTTTAGGTGTTATTCCTTTGGTTAATTTATATTATTTAAATAGAATTGTAATGATTAAGGAATGGCTATTTTTACTTTTATTTATTCCTGTAGTTAATTTCTTTTATTTAATTTATTTTAATTATCATTTGGCAAAGGTATTTGGAAAAAAGAATGGATATGTATGGGGATTATTGTTTTTGAATTTTATCTTTTTACCTATGTTAGTGTTTGATAATTCTAAATATAAGGGTATTAGTAGATAAAAAAATACTCATAGCAACCTTGTTTCTTTCGAAGAAATAGGGGTTCTTTGTCAAATAGTGTTGGTAAACAATAAAATTTGATAATGAATT
>OLHG01001013.1_pt1 | contig 18301 bp, 18 predicted proteins | sample 1605971 | NCBI WGS metagenome assembly OLHG01 (sample SAMN03283289) | human gut metagenome | biome: human-associated habitat; material: feces | host: Homo sapiens | place: Peru | collected 2012 | reverse complement strand
GTTCACAAGAGTTCAGAGCTGTTCACAAGAGTTCAGAGCTGTTCACAAGAGTTCATATGCGTTCACAACTGTTCATTATTTGATATTTTTATATAAATATAGTATATTTAAATTGCACTGAAAAGTGTGAAAATGTTTAGCCGCTTATGGATGGTGCGGCTTATAAATGATTCCAATCGCAAAATGTTAGTCGCTTCCGAGTGGTGCGAGTTATAAATGATCTCGGTCGAAAATGTTTGAAGAACTTTATCTATTGATAGAGTTTTCTTTTATTTTGTGTGAAGGTTAAAATACAAGTACAAACTATATATATTATATAAAAACTTAAAATAAATGATAAGTATATAGACCATCCACATACTATAAATGGTGTTACTGTTAGAGTTGATGATAATTTGAAAGATGAAATATTAGATAATTTCAATTCATTATTAGCGTTTAAAAAAACAAGGAACTAAAATAGTATATTAAAGTTAAAATTTATTTTTAATCTAACTATTTTATTCATTTAACTATTAAAATTTAAATTTTTATAAATTAACCACTTGGAAAAGTAGTTTTATTATGGTATGATAAATTAGTAAAGATAGGAAAGTTAAGATATGAATAAAATAGATAATAAAAAGAAACTTATTATATTTTCAATAGTAATAACATTGGTACTAGCTATAGCAATATCTTTTGGATATTTAGGATTATTTGATATAAATTTAAATAATAAAATGAATGTAAATATATATGCAAATAAAATAGATAATGCAGTACTAGATACTACAAAAACAGATTTTTCTTTAACAGTGGATCCCTATAATATGACTGAAGATAATTCAGGAACATATATTGCAACCAATACTGGCGTATTAAATGTTACACTTGATGCAAATAGTAATGATGTAGGTATAACTTGTACTTATGATATTGTATTTACTTATACATCTTCAGATAAATATACTACTAAAACAGCAGGAACTTTTAAAGAATTTACACTTCAGATAGTGGGACCTGAAGTAGGAAAAAATGAATTTATGAGTGAGGATGATTTTCCATCTGCAAATATGACAGTAGTAAGTAATGCAAAAATATCAAATTCTAAAAAAGGTAATCCTTCAATACATAACTGGACTATTAATTCAAGATTTTATAATTTAGCATTTGATCAATCTAATTTAATAAATAAAACTTATAAAGGTGCATTTAAAGTAGATAATGTTAATTGTTATCAAACAGAACCAATTAATCAAATTAATATAAATGTCACAGATATTCCATATAAAAATCCTAATAGTAATTATTCATTATCAAGTTTAAGTGGTATTTCTTCTTCAAATATTTCTTGGGATAATATTAATAGAATGATATCTATTAAAAATGGAGTTGATGATGGCGGTAGTGCAACTCTTACTAAAACAACTAATACTACAGGTACACTTTTATCAAGTGTTATAACAGGTGGTGTAGGTACTTCAGGAGATGGGGTAATAACAAAAGTAACAGATAATAATACTGAGCAATATAGATATCAAGGTAATAATCCTAATAACTATGTATCCTTTAATAATCAGTTATGGAGAATAATTGGTTATGTACCTGTTTGTTTAGAGGTTTCTCCAGTAACTGAGGATACCACTATTAATGGAGTAGAATTTAAACAAGGAGATGCACAGTGTACTAAATGGGAAAATAGAGTAAAAATTATTAAGGCAGACCCAATTGGAGCATATGCATATAATAAAACAAAATATAGTTCCTCAAATCCTGTAGTATGGATTGGAAGTACAGTTCAAGGACTTTTAAATACCTGTTATTTAGGTAAAAAGGATGGTTGCTCTAAATATTGTTATGCATATTCAACTACTCAGGGTGTATGCAATTATTCACAAAATGGTATTAATGAAAATGATAGTTATGGTAATATGATAGAAAGTGTTTATTATAATACTGGAATGTCTAATAGTAATAAATTATCAAGTATAGTATATGCAAATGAAGTAAAAAAACAAACTTCAGAAAACACTTCAATAGGACTTATGTATGCAAGCGATTTTGGTTATGCTATAAGTGGTTACACAGGAAATTTGGTTTATATAAGTGCTAAGAGTTATATGATAAATAATTGGCTATTTGATCAAGGTCATGAATGGACAATGACTGCCTATGATTCTTCGAATTCTTTTCGCGTCGATACCCAAGGCGGGATCTCCGCCATCTACATTGCGTATTACGATTATGCAGTTAGGCCAGTCTTGTATCTTCAATCTAATGTTAGTAAATTATCTGGTGTTGGAACAATGGCAAGTCCATACGTATTAGGAATGTAAATAATAAATCGTGCTTCGCATTGTGAAGCCGATTTAAAATAAATGGAGGTTATTAAATGAAAAATAATAAAAGAATAGTTATATGTATATTATTGATTGTTATAATGATAGGTGCTTTATTAATAATTGGTAATAAACCTAAAAAGACATTTAATTATAATGGAAGTACAATTGCATTACTTGTCGATGGTAAAGTATCTAGTACATTTCCTAGTAAAGGATTATATCAAATAGATATAACTTGTGATAATGCTGATGGAGTATGGGATATAGATAATTGGAAATTAGATATTAAAAATATAACTGGAAATGTTTCTTGTAATGTATCATTTACAAGTAATCCTAAACTTCTTTCTAATGTAGTTAATACTACAAGTACTTCTGGAGAAGTAAGCGGAAATGGTTTTATATACAAACCTGATGAATATGGTGTTAGATATAAAGGTAATAATCCTAATAATTATATTTGGTATAATGGAGAACTTTATAGAATAATTGGCAAAACGCCTGTATGTACAGCAGTAAATACTGATGGTATTTGTTCAACTTGGAATAATACTGGACTTGTTAAAATAATAAGAAATGATTCAATTGGAGGACTTGTCTATAATGCAAATACTACATCTAGTTCAACTTGGGTTGGAAGTACAATTCAAAAAAATCTAAATGAATGCTTTTTAGGACAAATTAATAGTAGAAATGATACTACTTGTGCTACATATTGCTATTCAAATTATAGTTCATTTAAACCAGTTGCAAAGTGTGATTACACTCAAAATGGTATAGTTTCAAGTGGAGACTATTATAATATGATATATGATGGTGTATATTGGAATATTGGTTTTGTTGGTAGTTCACCAACAACTACCGGTAAAACTCAATATGAAAAAGAAAAAACTAGCCAAACAAGTACTACTTTAAAGATAGGTTTAATGTATGCAAGTGATTATGGCTATGCAATGAATGGCAGTTCTAAAAATAATTGGTTATTTACAAAAGGTACTGAATGGACAATGACTGCATCTAATTATGAATACCCTGTTGATGTCATTTACGACGGCAACTTCGGTGGCCGCGCAGGTGCGTATAACGGTTCTGCAGTTAGGCCAGTCTTATATCTTAAATCTAATGTGTATGTTATATCTGGAGATGGTTCTGAGGGTAATCCATATAAAATAATGTTAGGCAATTAAAAAAAATCGTGCTTCGCTATGTGAAGCCGATTTTTCTTTTTAATGCCATTAGCATTAAAAAAATCGTAAACCCAATACGATTTTGTTGTCTTTTCTCAAATTATCGCTAATTTATCAAAAAGAGGATTTGTTGTCTTTCGACAACTATTAAATTATATTATAATTTTTTTTGTTTGTAAATAGTTTTTTATAAATTTTTTATTTTTTTATAGACATATCAAATAAATAATGATAAAATAAGTTTGACATTTGAAGTGGGCCTGCAATCCCACTTTTATTAATAAGAGGGTGATATATTTGGATTTTAGTAAATTAACTGAAAAAATTAATATTGCAATTAAGGATATGGATATATTTGTAGATATTATATCTTTTAAAAAGAAAGGAAAATATTCTTTTTTAGAGGTTATCCTAGATAAGGTTGGAGGAATTGATATTGATGAGATAGTTACTGCTACTCATATAATTAATCCAATAGTGGATAAGTATTGTGATATTGATGATAGCTATATTTTGGATATATCTAGTAAGGAAAGAGGTAATTAAAGATGAATGCAAATGAATTAATTAAGGCTGTTAAATTAGTAGCAAAAGAAAAAAATATTAGTGAGGATGTTATTTTTGAGGGTTTAACGCTTGCTCTTACAACTGCATATAAAAAGAATTTTAATTCTAAAACTAATGTAATTGTAAGAATTGATAGAGAAAGTGGCGATATAAAAGTATATTCTTATTTAGTAGTAGTACCAGAAATTGATTATGGAGTTGAAACTGAAGATGAAGAAGGTAATATCGTAACAACACCACCAGAGATAAATATTGATGCTCAAATTCTTTTAGAGGATGCTGTTAAAATAGATCCTAATGCTAAAGTTGGAGATACTATTGAAAAAGAAGTAACTCCAAAAGATTTTGGAAGAGTTGCTGCAGGAACTGCTAAACAAGTGTTAACACAAAAAATTAGAGAAGCTGAAAAAGAAAGTGTAATAAATGAGTTTAGTGATAAAGAAGGCGAAGTAATGATTGGCATGGTTGCTATGGAAGACCAAAAAAATTATTACATTGATTTAGGTAGAACTCGTGGAATGCTTCCTAAAAGTGAAATTATACCTGATGAAAAAATTGTTATGGGTTCAAATATAAAAGTATATTTAACTAAAGTTACTTTAGGAGCTAAAGGACCAGTTATTATGCTTTCAAGAAAACATTATGGTTTTGTTCGAAGATTATTTGAACAAGAAATTCCAGAGATTATTAATGGAACAATTGATATATACCAAGTAGTAAGAGAACCTGGTATAAGATGTAAAGTTGCTCTTATATCTAATAATCCAAAAGTTGATGCAATTGGTTCTTGTATAGGAGAAAAAGGTAGTAGAATAGCAGGTATTTTAAAAGAACTTGGTAATGAAAAAATAGATTTAGTATTATATGATGAAGATCCCGCTGTATTTATTAAAAATGCAATTGTTCCTGCAAAAGATGCTATAGTTAATATTTTAGATGAAAAAGAAAGAAAAGCTTTAGTAGTTGTACCTGATGATGAATTTAGCAAAGCAATTGGTAAAAAAGGAAGTAATATTAGACTTGCTTCAAGACTTACTAAATACTATTTAGAAATTAAAACAATGAAAGAAATTACTGAGGAAGGTAATAGATAATGAAAAAAGTTCCTTTAAGAACTTGTGTTGTATCACATGAAAAATGTGAGAAAAAAGATTTATTAAGAGTAGTAAGAACTCCTTTAGGAGAGGTGGTATATGATAGTACTGGCAAACTTAATGGAAAAGGTGCTTACTTAAAAAAATCAATTGAAGTAATAAATAAAGCAAAAAAGACTAAAATATTAGAGAAAGCTTTAGGGGTAAGTATTAGTGATGAAGTATATGATAATTTAGAAAGGATTATTAATGAGACCAACTAAAGAAGAATATTATATGGCTATTTCCCAGCTTGCTTCCTTAAGAAGTACTTGTTTATCAAGAAAAGTTGGGGCAGTCATTGTTAAAGATGATAATCCAATTAGTTTTGGATTTAATGGACCAGCAAGAGGTGTTGAGCATTGTGAAGATTTAGGTGGATGTAGAAGAAGAGCAATGGCTGATTATGCATCTGGTAAATATTTGGAACTATGTCCTGCTTCTCACGCTGAACAAAATGCAATTGCTTTTGCTGCAAGACATGGAATATCTACAGTAGGAGCAACAATTTATGTAAATACTTTTCCTTGTAAGGACTGTATGAATTCTATTATTAATAGTGGAATAACAAAGGTTGTATATAATAGTGAATATGATGCAAATCTTTCTAAATCAATTGCGGGTAATGCCAATATTGAAGTAGTTAAATATGAAGGTAGAGATTTAGAAACACTATTATATGATTTTGGATATATAGAAAAGGGAAAAAGTAGATAAAAAATTAAATTAAGAAAGGATGGTTTTATGAATATTAAAGATTATGCAAAAGATGTAAATTTATCAGTAGCAGAGGTTTTAAGAAAATGTAGTGAACTTGGAATTAAAGCCGATGGTAATAGCATTTTATCTGATGATGATATTATTATGATTGATAATACAATTAATTTAATTAGTACTGATAAAGAAACAACATATGAAGAAGAAGACCAAATTGATGATGTAGTTGAAAAAGTATTACAAAGTGAAAATATTGTAAGGAAAGATATGGTTGCTAATAGCAAACAAAAACTTAAGAAAAAAGATAGCAGTAATGTTGATTTCAAAAACTTAAAAAAGCAAATGTATAAAAATAAAAGCAAACTAATGAGTAATGTAAAAGAGGATAATATTGTTTTATATGAGGAGGGTATGAGTGTTAAAGCCTTCGCAGATGCACTTGGAGTTTCTTTAAACGATATTATTAAAAAACTTATGAGCTTAGGATTAATGCTATCTATGAATGAAGTTATTGATTTTGAAAATGCTGAAATCGTAGCTTTAGATTACAATAAAACTTTAAAGAAAAAAGAAAGTCAAGATATTGCTGATTTTGATCATTATGAAGTTATTGATGATGAAAAAGATTTAAAAGAAAGACCAGCAATTGTTACAATAATGGGACACGTAGACCATGGTAAAACAACTCTTTTAGATTATATTAGATCCACTAGAGTAGCCGAAGGTGAAGCCGGAGGTATTACACAAGCAATTGGTGCATATCAAACTGAAAAAGATGGTCATAAAATTACATTTATTGATACTCCGGGACACGCCGCCTTTACACAAATGCGTGCAAGGGGAGCAAGTGTAACTGATATAGTTGTTATTATCGTTGCAGCAGATGATGGCGTTATGCCTCAAACAAAAGAAGCAATAGATCATGCAAAAAGTGCTGGTGTACCAATTATTGTTGCAGTAAATAAAATTGATAAACCAAATATTAATATTGAAAGAGTATATACTGAAATGAGCGAAAATGGTATTACTCCAGAAAGTTGGGGAGGAGAATATCCATTTATTAATCTTTCTGCGAAGACTGGTGAAGGCGTTGATACCCTTCTTGAAACAATTCTTGCAATTGCCGAAGTTAAAGAACTTAAAGCCAATCCAAATAGATATGCTTTAGGGGCAGTTATCGAGGAAAAACTTGATAAAAATGTTGGAGGACTATCATCATTCCTTATTCTTAATGGAACCCTTAGACTTGGTGATCCAGTGGTTGTAGGAACAACTTATGGTAAGGTTCGTACAATGAAAAATGATAGAGGTGAGTCTATTGTTGAAGCAGGCCCATCTACTCCGGTTGAAATAACAGGACTTAATGATACACCTAAAGCAGGTGATAAATTTATGGCTTTTGAAACTATCGAGGAAGCTAAAGAAGTTGCGGAAAAAAGAAAAAATATTGAAAAAGAAAAGAGTAATGTTAAAAAGACTTTATCACTTGATGAATTATTTGAAAGTGTTAATGCAGGTCAAAAAGAAGTTGCTGTTGTCTTAAAAGCCGATGTAAGAGGTTCTGAGGAAGCAGTTAAGAGTGCTCTTGAAAATATTAAAGTTAAAGATGTAAGAGTAAAAGTTATTCGTAGTGGTATAGGACCAATATCTGAAAGTGATATAGTTCTTGCTAGTGCCTCAAAAGCTATTGTAATTGGCTTTAATGTTGTATCATCTTCGGATGCTAAAGCAATGGCTAAAGAATATGGTATTGAAATTAGATGTTATACAATTATTTATAAACTTGTCGAGGATGTTGAAGCAGCATTAAATGGTATGCTTGATCCAGAATATGAAGAAAAAATAATTGGTAGTGCCGTTGTAAGACAAATATTTAAATTTTCTAAAGTTGGTAATATTGCAGGTGTATATATAACTGATGGAATAGTTAAAAATAATGCAAATGTAAGAGTTATTCGTGATGGAAAGATTCTTATTGATACAAAGATTTCCTCAATTCAAAGAGGTAAAGATCAAGCTAAAGAAGTTAAAAAAGGTTTTGAATGTGGTATTACACTTGAAAAATATGATGACTTCAAAGAAGGAGATACTTTTGAAGTTTATGTAATGGAGCAGGTAAAACATGCCTAGTTTAAATGTAAAAAGAATCGAAAGTGATATTGAAAAATATATTCCAATGATTATTCAAAGAGAATGTCATGATGAACTACTTAAAAGTATTACAATAACTGGATGCTCACTTGCAAAAGATTTTAGTTATTGTAAAGTATATTTTACATCACTTTCTTCACTTTCTAAAAAAGAAATCGAAAAAGAAGTAAATGAAGCAAGTCCTTTTATAAGGGGAAAACTTGCCTCACTAATTGACGCAAGAAATATACCATTTTTAAAATTTACTTATGATGAGTCAATTGAATATGGTAATAAAATTGATGATATAATTAAAAAAATACATCAAAATGATTAGTTATATGGGGTTTTGGTATGAAATTATATGTTGGTAGTATAGATAAAAGTTTTAAAAGCGTACTTTTAAGTAATGCTTATGAGTATGCAAAATGTTTTAATGGAAAAAATAGATTAGAATTAATTAGTAAAAAAAGTTTATTAGATAAGAATAATTTAATAATGCAAAAATATGATCCTAACTATCTTTTTTCGTGTCTAGTAAAGGAAAATCTTGATAGAGAAGATGAAAAAATAATTTCTATAGCAAATGATTATAATTTAATTGCATATTTACTTTTCCATAGAGAATATGGAATAGTAATTGATAATATCGTTATTGCAAACTACTTAGAATATATGAATTTATTTAAAAGTAGTCTTTACAATTATTTGATTAGTGAAGTAGAAAATTATTCAGAATCAGTAACTCCTTCCGTAGTATATATAAATCCTTATTTTAATGATGAATTATTAAATGATATTTTGTCTAAAAGAGATTATATTTCAGATGTTTCAGGTTTAAAAAAATTTATCTATGTACCAAAAGAAAATAGAAAGAAAGGTATTATTTATATAGAGGATTATGAACGCAGTAATTTTAGTAAACAAAGATAAAGGTAAAACAAGTAGAGATATAGTAAATAGTTTAACAAAAGTATTTAATACAAAGAGAATTGGTCATACTGGAACTTTAGATCCAATAGCTCAAGGTGTACTTGTTATATGTATAAATAAATATACAAAACTTGTAAATAGTTTAATGAGTTTAGATAAAGAATATATTGGTACAATTACTTTAGGGATTAAAACTGATACATTTGATATAACTGGTAAAGTTTTAAAGCAAGATGATGTAAGTGTTTCTAAAGAAGATATTGAAAAAGTATTTTCTTCATTAATTGGTAAATATGAACAAGTAGTACCAATTTATAGTGCAAAAAAAGTTAATGGTAAAAAGCTATATGAATATGCTAGAAATGGTGAAGAGGTAAATCTTCCTATAAATGAAGTAGATATTCATAATTTAGAGTTAATATCTTATGAAGAAAATAAAATTGTATTTAAATGTAATTGTTCCAAAGGAACCTACATAAGAAGTTTAATTCAAACAATATGTGAAAAATTAGATGTTATTGGAACAATGTCTGATTTAGTAAGAACTAAACAAGGTAATTTTGATATTTCTGATTCATATACTGTCGAGGATATTGAAAATGGTAATTATAAAACGTTATCTGTAAAAGATTTATTTGACTATAAAATATATAATTTAAATGAAGAAGAATATAATAAAGTAAAAAATGGTTCTCATATAAAAATAGATAGCAATGAAGATAAAATGCTATTATATTATAATAATGAAGAGGTCGCAATTTATAAGAAAAAAGAAGATTTTTATGCTTGCGATATTATGTTTATTTAACTGGAATTATTCCAGTTTTTTTATGCATTACTTTACACCATTCAATAAGTAAAATAATGTAAAGTAAATAATAAAAATATGTAAATAAAATGTAAAATTTTCATTTTTTTAAAGAAATTTAATTAAAAAAGGAGGAAATCAGAAATTTTCCGGTAATAAATATATATGAAGGAAAAAATTTAAAATACATTTTAAAAATTCGAAAAATGTAAAATAGAAAGAGAGGTAAAAAATGAATGAATTAAAAAATGTTAATGAAAAAGATTATTTTGAAACAAGAAATTCCATATAAAGATATCACTAGTGAATTAATAAAAATGGCTACTCCAAATGATAATGCAATACCTGAAATATCTAGATATTTAAAATATAATTTAAAAAATGCATCTTTTGATATGAAAGATATAGCAGATATTGAAAGGATAACATTAAAACAAATTCAAAATAAAATAGGTGGACAATTTAATATAATCCATAGGGTTCAAGAAAAAGGTGTTAGAACTCCAGATGCTGAATACTATAATAAATTATTACATACATATAAAAGATATTATGATATAAAAGCTCCTAAAAAAAGTAATAGTATTAAAAGTAAGAATTGTAAAATATCACGTGCTTTTGACCAGGCAAAAGGTCAGACAAACAATGTAATTATTTCATTACTAAGGGATGAATGTGACTTAACAAATATTGAAGCAGTTCATCAAATAATAAATGCTTTAAAAAGGCCTAAATATTCGTGGCTAAATAGTGTTATTTTAGTGGGTAAAAATAACTTTATAAAAGTATATAAAAGAAAGTAAAAAAGAGACAACCTTGTTGTGAAGTCAACGCTTTTGCCTCTTTAATGACTACATTGTAACATAAAAATTATAATGTGTCAAATCGGATATCTTGATTTTGTAGTGTACTAGTTTTGGAAAATAGACTGCAAATCAGTTTACTCCGACTATTATTAGTATAATCAGAAAAAAAGAAAAAATGATAATAGTTTTAGTGATAAATAATAAATTTATGTAAACAAAATGTAAAATTTTAATTTTTTTGAAGAAATTTAACAAAAAAAGGAGGAAATCAGAAATTTTCCGGTAATAAATATATATGAAGGGAAAAATTTAAAATACATTTTAGAAATTCGAAAAATGTAAAATAGAAAGAGAGGTAAAAAATGAATGAATTAGAAAATGTTAATGAGACTATATTTGAAAGTATCAAACATATTGATGAGAATGGTAATGAATATTGGTATGCTAGAGAAATTCAAAAAGTATTGGAATATACTGAATGGCGTAAATTTGAAGGAGTAATAAATAAAGCAATAAATGCTTGCAAAGCCAGTAATTATGATACGTCAAACCATTTTGTCGGCGCCGACAAAATGGTCTCAATAGGTTCAAAAACTCAAAGGAAATTAAATGATTATAAATTATCTAGATATGCATGTTATCTAATAGCTCAAAATGGAGATAGTCGAAAGAAAGTTATAGGTCTTGCACAAACATATTTTGCTATCCAAACAAGAAAACAAGAACTACTAGAGCAAGAATACAATAATTTAACTGAGGATGAAAAAAGATTTTATCAAAGAAGTTTAACTAAAAAGGGAAATTATTCTTTAAATCAAGCTGCAAAAAATGCAGGAGTAAAGAACTTTGATAAATTTCATAATGCAGGTTATAAAGGCTTATATAATGGTGAAACAGCTGATGACATTGCTAAAAGAAAAGAACTTCGTTATAGGGAAGATATTTTAGATAATATGGGAAGTGAGAAACTTGCTGCTAATCTATTTAGAATAACTCAAACAGATGGAAAACTAAGAGAAGATAATATTAAAGGTGCATCAATTGCCAATGAAATTCATTATAATATAGGGAAGAACATCAGAGATACAATTATTAAAAATGGTAGAACTTTGCCTGAAAATTTACCAACACCAGAAAAAAGTTTAAAAGAATTAGAAAAAGAAAATGGAAGTTTAGTAATTAAAACTAAAAAGTAAAAAATATTACAAAAATATTCAAAATTTGATATTAAAGCATTTTGTTGATAAGACAATTTGCTTAAAAATATAATAATTAATGATTGTAAACTAAAAAAATTAATTGTAATATTGCATTTTCAAATTTTAAATGGTAAAATTAAATAGAATAAAGAGGTGTTTACAGTGAAAGATTTTATTATAAATTTGTATGCAAATAAGTATTTTCCAATATATTTAGGCGTTGTAATAATAGTATTACTAATAGCTTTTTTTGTTGTTTTTTTCTTAGGAAAGAAAGATCAAAAGAAAATTGAGGAAACTCAAAAACTTAATTTAGAGAAGTTAAAAGAAGCACAAGGTAATTCTACTGTAACAAATAATGAAATAAAACAACCTGCTGAAAATATAATTTCTCAAAGTAAGTCTGAGGTTAATACAGTTGCAACCCCAGTGATAAATCATAACGTTAATTCTAAACCTTTAATAAAACCAGTTGTAAATCAAAGTATAGAAAACAATATTACTGAACCAGCAATACAAGCTCCAATAGTTGAAACTCCGGTTCAAGTTCAACAACAAAAAGTTGAAAATCTTACGAGCCAAGTTAAATCACAAACTGTGGAAACTCCAATAAAACCTGTAGCACCTCAAAATACAACGATACCTTCAGTTAAACCAGAACCAATTCAAGTTGTAGAAACACAGGCTATAGTAGAAAAAACTCCTGCTGTTAATCCTTCAGTAAATGTGAAACCAACTGTTCAACCTGTTAATCCGGTAGTTGATGATGATGTATATAGAGTTAATAAAAAGGAAGAAGAAACAGTAAATAGATTAAAAGAACTTTCATCCTCACTTGATAAAGAAATGAGTACGTTTAATACAAAACCATTGGTAAATGAACAGATAAATGAAGTTAAACCCGTCATTAATGAAGAAAAACCAAAAGTTATGAATGTATATAGTTCTGTATACGTTCCAAGTAATAATGTTCCCACTCCAGAAAAAGTTGAAACTCCGGTTATAAATAATGTTGAAGAAGATTTTGATGATACTATGGAGATCGAACTTCCAAAATTGAAAGCTGAAGAACCTGTTTTAAAGGATAATTCTTCCGATCCACTCAATTTATTATAAGAGAAAGTAGTAAGAAATTATTACTTTTTCTTTTTTCTTTGTAAAATATGTTGACAATAACCTTTTAAAAGAGTTATATTAATTCTAATATTATTTTGAAAGGGAAATTATTATGAAAGTATTTATGCATAGAAATCTAAATATTTTTACTAATTATATGAATGATTGCTGTGATTTTGCTTGCCTTTCAAAATTAGTGCGATAAGCGTGCTTGTGGGTTAAACCCTTTGAGCGTGCTTGTCGCTTTTTTTGTAGAATGGAGGTTGTTATGAAAAATATTACTTTGGAGGATTTACTAAAAAAAATTACAGAGTATAATCCGGGTGAGGAAGAAAAGATTAGAAAAGCATATGAATATGCAAGAGTGCTTCATCAAGGTCAATTTAGACAAAGTGGCGAAGAATATATAATTCATCCACTTAATGTTGCTTACATTTTAGCGGATATGCACGCAGATAGTGATACTGTTTGTGCAGGATTATTACACGATACAATCGAAGATACCCACATTACTAAGGAAGATATTGCTCATGATTTTAATCAAAATATTGCAATGCTTGTTGATGGTGTAACTAAACTTGCAAAAATGAATTTCTCTTCGAAGCAAGATGCAAATTATGCAAATACTAGAAAAATTATAACAGGTATAACCGAAGATGTTAGAATAATAATCATTAAACTTGCAGATCGTCTTCATAATATGCGTACACTTCAGTTTAAAACAGAATTTAAGCAAAAAGAAAATTCTCTTGAAACTATGGAAATATTTGTCCCACTTGCTTATTTAATTGGCGCATATCGAATTAAGAGTGAACTCGAAGATTTATCTATGCAGTATTTAAAACCTGATGCTTATAAAAATTTGAATGAAAAGTTATGCAAGCTAAATGAAAGTAATAATGAGGTTTTGAATGAAATGCTTTATAAAATAAAAGAGATTTTAAAAAGTAAAGAAGTTCCAAATGAAATTAAAATAAGAACTAAAAATATTTATGGAATTTATAAAAGAATAAATGAAGGACAGAAACTTTCAGATATTCATGATTTATTAGCACTTAAGATTATGGTTAAAGAGGTTGATGATTGTTATAAAACTTTAGGCTATATTCATAGACTTTATCATCCAGTAAATGATAAATTTAAAGATTATATTTCTAATCCCAAAACAAATATGTATCAAAGTCTGCATACAACTGTTTTTGGCCCAAATGAAAAACTAGTTCAAACTCAAGTAAGAACATTTGAAATGGACAAAGTTGCCTCTTTTGGACTTACAGCTTATTGGGAAAACGAAAAAGGAAATGCTAGAGATGTAATGCAAACACAGTTAAAAAGTAAATATCAGTTTTTTGCATCACTTGCACAGCTTAATTCAATGTTTACTGATAATCAAGAATTTGTAAATAATGTTAAAAGTGAATTATTTTCTCAAAATATATACGTTTATACCTCAAAGGGAGACATTATAGAGCTTCCTAAAGGTTCAACAGTTATTGATTATGTTTATAAAGTTGATAGTAATTTAGGTAACATTTTAGTGGGTGCTTATATAAATGATGAATATAAAGAAGCAAGTTATGTACTTCAGAATAAAGATAGAGTAAGAGTTGTTACTAATGATATGTCTTTTGGACCAAGAAAGGATTGGCTAAATATTGCCCATACTTCTTTAGCACGAAGAAAAATAATGGAGTTTAATGAAAGATTATGAATAAAATAGTTGTGGCAATTGGTGGCGGTGAAAATGGGAGAACGCTTGAAAATGGAAAGAAAACAATTTATGATACAAAAGCTATTGATGAACAAATAGTTTCACTTACAAAGAAAAAGACTCCAAACTTCTTATTTTTAGCGCACGCAATGTCTTTCTCTTTAGATATCGAAGAAAGTTATTATCAAACAATGAAAAAAATATATAAAGATACATTTAATTGTAAATGTAAAATATTAAGGTCATCAGATTTAAATAATCAAAAAAAAGTTAATGAACTTATATCTTGGGCTGATATCATATATGAAGGCGGCGGAGATACAAAAATAATGATTGATTTGTGGAAAAAAACAGGTTTTGATAAAATATTATACAATGCTTGGAATATGGGAAAAGTTATATGTGGAATTTCCGCAGGAGCAGTATGCTATTTTAATTCGTGCAATTCTGATTATTATGATGAAACTAATAAAATATCATTTGAAAACATAAAATGTTTAAATTGGTTTAATGCTTATATAACTCCTCATTATGATGAAAGTGGAAGAAAACTATCTTCGAAAAAACATTTAAAAGAAAATGCCTTAGTAGGAATTATGCTCTCTAACTGCAGTGCATTAGTTATTTATAATGATAAGTTCAAAGTCATTTGTGAAGATTGTCAGCATAGAAAAATAAAAAAAGGATTTGTATATAAATGTTTTTATAAAGAGGGAAAATATTATAAAATAAAAATTGATAATAACGAGTATCTTCCTTTATCGGAATTATTTAGTTATAATTAAGATTAACTAGAGAAATGGATGGTGAAAAATAAATGAAATATATATTAATGAGCGGTTCTTTTAAAACAAATGAAATTCCAAATAAAATTATAAATTTTTTAAATAGGAATATTAAGAAAATTAATAGTATTTCTTTTGTAACTTCGACTTTTGATAATTATGAAAAAAATAATTATTATGTAGAAAAAATGATAAATTCTTTTGAAGAAAAAAATATAAAATTTCAAAACACTTATATAATTGATTCTAGGTTAACTGAATCTGAAATGAAAAGAAATATTAATAGTTCTGATATTGTGTTTATTTTAGGTGGAAACACATTAAAACAAATGGAATATATAAATAAATATAATTTGAAAAATGCAATAAAAAATGAAAAACATATTTTAATTGGTGTGTCAGCTGGAGCAATAAATATGGCGAAAAAAGTAGTGCTTGCTAAAGACATATCAGATGATATACCAAGTCTTTCAATATATGAAGGAATAGGCGTTTCTGATTATAATATCGAACCCCATTATGATTTTAATGATAGTATTCATTTTGAAGATTTAATTGAGGCATCATTTTATACAAATTTAATTGTTATGAATGATAATTGTTTTATAATTATTAACGATAAAAATAGAAAAATATATGGGGATTATTTTTATTTAAATAAGGGAAATATATATTATAAAAAAAGAAAATGTAATTTAGATTATTTTTTGGAGAAAATTGAAAATTAAGATTGAATGATGAAAAATGCAAAGTTATGAAAGAAAAGGAGTTTAATATGAATTATAGTGTATTTTTTAGTCGAATAGAAATAGGAATGGATATAGTACTTACTAAAATAAAAAGTATTTTGCCTAAAAATCCTAAAGTTGTTATTTTACCTTGGACTTTTCCTACAGAATTAGATGCAAATTTGCTTGATAATGATTTTTTTAAAAAAGGGGAAAGAAGATATAATAAATATGTTAATGAATTAAAAAAACTTGGTATTAATGAAACTGATATAGAAGTATTAAATTGTTATAGTGATTCAAAAGAAAAAATTAAAAAATCTTTAAAAGAAAGTAATATTTTACTTCTTCCCGGAGGAAATCCAGAGATGCTATTTGATAAAGTAGTACATAAAACAGAAATATTATATGAAATAAAATATTATAAAGGACTTATTATTGGAGAAAGTGCTGGCACAGAACTTCAGTTAAAAAGATATTTTATTACCGCTAAAAATAATTATTATAAATATTTTGCTTTTTACGATGGCTTTGGAGTAATTGATGATCCATTTTATATGGATGTTCATTCGATTAATAATAAAAATTATTTGAATAAACTTCAGAATGTTAGTAATGAAACTGGTAAAGATGTTTATGCAATTTTTGACGATGGAGTTTTAATTTATGATAGGAATGCAAAAGAAATTTTTAAATATGGGAATGTGAAAAGGTTTACACCTATAAATAAGGAGAATTAATGAATATAAAAGATTATTTAAATAAAGAAGTAGATGTTATTGTAGATAGACCACTTGCTACAAAACATCCTAAACACGGATTTATATATATGCTTAATTATGGCTATGTTCCTGGTACTATAAGTGGTGATGGCGAAGAAATAGATGCATATTTACTCGGAGAGTTTGAAAGTGTTACGTCTTCAAAAGGGAAAGTAATTGCTATAATCCATAGAACTAATGACGATGATGATAAATTAGTTGTGTCTGTAAATGGTAAAAATTATAGTGATGATGCAATAAGAGCACTTACCGAATTTCAAGAAAGATATTTTAAGTCAGTTATTATAAGATAGTAAAAAGATAATTTTAATTTAATATATTTAAAAATTATGATTATCTAAGTTTTGTCAAATTTAAAAAAATATGATATTATAATCACGACAAAAAGAACTGAGTTTCCTCAATTTTTAAAAATTTTGGTAAATTAGTCTATTTGTTTTTGTATAGGCAATCGGAAGAACATAACTTGTATATAATTTTGCATAATTTGGTTTCGCATGCAATTATACACTTGTAATGGTGTTTACCTTCGGATTGTTTTTTTCTAAAAAACAAATAAATGGGATTAGTTTTATCAGAATGAGCACTTATTTGAATTAATGTTGTAACAACATTAAATAAAATAGTTCTGCCAAATTTACAACCGGTTTTAGAAATTGACCCATGATATGCAGAAACACCAGATTGTGATGTTACTGAATCTATACCAATAAATGATATAAATTGGTATTTATTATCAAATCTTGTTATATCTCCAACTTCAGCTAAAAATAAAGCAGTAGAAAATTCACCAAAACCAGGAATAGAATTAATAATTTTAAATAGTTTCTTATCTTTCATTTCATTGATTAATTGATTTTTAATTTTATTAATTTCAGATTTATGATATTGAATCATTTCTATTACTTGAACTAAATTTTGAACTTGTAAAGAATCAAAGGAAACAAAACATAATGAATTAGAAGCAAGTTCTTTCATTTTTAAAACTTTATTTTTAAATCTAAAAGCTTGAGTGGTTCCATTTTTTTCTTTTAAATAATTCATTAAATAATCAATTCTTCTATTAGCAAATAAAACAGGATGAGGAAAATCATGTATAAAATTTAAAGCCAAATCATCATATAAGTCATTAAAAATAAGGTTAAATTCAGGAAAAACAATTTCAATTAATTGTTTGTATCTATTCTTTAATCTAGTTTGTCCTTCAATTAAAGACCAATATTGACGAGCGAGTGAATTATAAATAAAATATTCATCATTTTTATAATAAAAAATATCAATAGTTCCTAAATAACATCTAGCAATTTTAAAACAATCTAATTTATCAGTTTTAGATTTATTTAAAGTATCTTTAAATTGTTTAACAAGTTTAGGA
>OLHG01001012.1_pt1 | contig 18305 bp, 12 predicted proteins | sample 1605971 | NCBI WGS metagenome assembly OLHG01 (sample SAMN03283289) | human gut metagenome | biome: human-associated habitat; material: feces | host: Homo sapiens | place: Peru | collected 2012 | reverse complement strand
GCCTACCAGGTATTTCCCCGCCAGAATGGTCTGGGGCGGCAGTGCGTATTCGTTTCCACGGATTTGCTGTGGGTCATACCCGCATTTCGGACAGGGATACCCCAGAAAGTCCTCCATGCAGCCAAGGCATTTGTTCAGTTCCATAGGATGTGTCCTTTCTTCTCTTCTTCCGGGAAAGCTATTTTAGGGGGTTTCAGGGGTGCGGATGTTGGACCAGCCGCTGACATCGCATTGGCCATCTTCATTCAATCCCACGGCCACCACGGTGCCGTCGCTGCGCAGGCCAACCGTGTGCTTCCATCCGGCGGCAATGGCGACGATATCGGACCAGTCGCTGACATCGCATTGCCCATCCCCATTGCTTCCCACGGCCACTACGGTGCCATCGCTGCGCAGGCCAACTGTATGCCAGGACCCAGCGGCAATGGCGACAATATCGGACCAGCCACTGACATCGCATCGGTCAGCCTGATCAACTCCCACGGCCACTACGGTGCCGTCGGCGCGCAGACCTACCGTGTGCCAGCCTCCGGCGGCGACGGCGACAATATCGGACCAGTCGCTGACGTCACATTGGCCGTCCTCGTTCAATCCCACGGCTACAACAGAACCGTCGCCATGCAGACCCACCGTGTGCCAGCCTCCGGCGGCAACAGCGACAATATCGGACCAGCCGCTGACATCGCATTGGCCATCCTCATTATCTCCTATGGCCACCGCCGTACCGTCACTGCGCAAACCTACCGTGTTATACAGCCCAGCGGCAACGGCGACAATATCGGACCAGCCGCTGACTTTACATTGGCCATTCGCGTTCCCGCCCACGGCCACGACGGTGCCGTTGCTGCGCAGCCCTACTGTGTGATGGTCTCCAGCGGCAACGGCGACAATGTTGGACCAGCTGCTGGTATTACATTGGCCGACCGTATTTTTTCCTGCGGTCACTACGGTACCATCACTGCTCAGGGCTGCCGTGTGATCTACGGCGGTAATAAGGCTTATTTGCTGCATTCCTCTGGCGGCATCTGCCCGCTGCGCACTGTCCCGGTAATCTCCTAGGCCAGAAAAGACAATCGCTGCGCCGGGATACTGACCAAATTTCATCAACGTGTCTGCCCGCCGGTATACAGGGAGCAGCCGCACCTGATCCGCACTGTCCTGATAGTCTCCCAGTGACTCAAAAGCAGAGATGGCTTCGTCAAACTGCCCCGCGTCTGCCAGGGCCAAGGCCTGCTGATAAGCGCCGGCCTGCCGCGCTTGCTGTACCTGTTCCTTGCTGTCCCGGTAATTCCCCAGCGCTCCAAAAGCAATTTCCGCCTCTTCGTACTGTCCAGCATCCAGCAACGCCTGGGCTTTTTTGTAATCACCGGCAGGCTTTATAACCGTTCCCCAGAGCACTCCACCCAGCACCACGACTGCTGCCGCGGCGGCAGCCCAGGCCATTTTCCCGGGTTTCCTGGGTACCGGTTTGGGGCTGAGCTTCGCTTCTTCCGGGAACAGTCCTTTTTCCAGCTCCTCCATACTCTGAGTCCGGGATGGATAGGCAGGAGCCAAAGCCTTTTCCAGTGCCTCCCGAGCGGATTTCGGCAGGGTATCCGGCAGGGCAAGGGAACCTTTTAGGAGAGTGTATCCCGTCTCATCCAAGTCCAGGCAGATAGTGTTACCGGTGATGGCGTAGTAGACGGTGGCAGCCATGGAGTAGACATCCGTCCATGGACCAGCGCTCTTCTGCGCACGTTCCGGGGCACCGAATTCGCCCAATGAGCTCATCAGGGGGGCAGAGAATGTATGGTTGATATTACGGTAATCGAGAAGTCCCAGCCCCAGAATTTTCACTTGGCCGTCGGGGGTAAGCACCAGGTTGTCAGGATTCAGATTCCGGTGGAGAAGTCCGGCCTTGTGGACCGCCTCCATGGTCTGCAAAGCGGGGCGGAATACCCGCTTTGCCTGCTCCCAGGATAGGGGGCCGCTTTTCCGGATCCGATCTTGCAGGGTTTCCCCCTCCACGTAGTCCATGACGATGTAGTCGGTGTTGTTTGCCCGGAACATTCCCCGAATCCTAGCAATGCCGGGAATACCGTCTGCCTTTGCTGTTTTTTTGGCCTCCTCCAGGAACAGCTCCCGAATCTCTCCACGGGCTCTTTCCGCGGATTCACCGCCGCGCCACACTAAGTGACCGGTGTCGACTTCCCGCATGGTGCATATGCCGAGGCTGGGAAAATACTCCCGAATGGCAACCTTTTGCCCCAGGCCAATATCCCAGCCAATGTAAGTAATGCCGATTTCGTCCTGGCCCAGCACCTTTCCCACCAGGTATTTTCCGTACAGGATGGTCTGTAGGGGAAGGGCAAAGGTGTTTTTCTGCACCTGTTCCGGCGCAAAGCCGCAGTTCGGGCAGGGGTACCCCAGAAAATCCTCCATGCAGCCCAGGCATTTGTTCAGTTCCATAAAGTCTCTGTCCTTTCTTTTGGTATCAGCAGGTACGGATATTGGTCCAGGCTGCAACATCACACCGGCCATTTGCGTTAGACCCAGCTGCGACCACTGTCCCATCTGCGCAAAGACCGATGGTATGGCGGCTGCCAGCAGAAATTGCCACAATATTCCTCCATCTGCTTACCTCGCATTGACTGTACCGATTATCCCCCACAGCAAGTACAGTACCGTCACTACGCAGCCCTACTGTATACCGGTCGCCCACGCTGATTGCCACAATATTGCGCCATCCGGCGACGTCGCATTGGCCATCGGAGTTTGAACCTGCCGCAATCACAGTCCCGTCAGCACAAAGTCCAACCGTGTGCGCGACTCCGGCTGAAATTGCCACAATATTATTCCAGCCAAACACATTGCACTGTCCATCCCAGTTTCTTCCTGTTGCGATGACAGTTCCGTTTCCGTGAAGGCCAACGGTATGATAGCCGCCTGCAGATATGGCCATTATCCCTTTCCAGTCACTGACATTTCCCTGTCCTTCTTCATTGGAACCAACGGATAATACCGTGCCGTTTCCGCAGAGTCCGACGGAGTGATAATCTCCAGCACTGATTGCGATGATATTGCGCCAATCGCCTACACCCAGCTGCTGGTCAGAATTATTCCCTGCTGCCACAACATGTCCATCACGGAATAGGCCGAGCGTATGCCGCCAGCCGGCGGAAACCATGGTAATATTCCGCCATGTGCGTACATCACATTGCCCGGACATATTACTGCCCACCGCTACAACGGTTCCGTCTGTTCGGAGTCCAACAGAATGAGAACCTCCGGCACTCAACGAAGTTTCTGCCGATGGGATACAGCGTTGTGGAGATGGGGGGATCTGCTTCCATTCGCCGGACGGAGGGCCTGGCTGTACGTTTCCTGGCTGTGGCTGGATTACGGTGGCCTCCACGGGGGCAGACATTTCCTGTAGCAGCTCTTCCATTGTCTGGGTCCGGCGCTTTGCTGTGATTGCCATGGCTTTTTTCAGTGCATCCAACACGGCAGGGGGGAGTGACTCCAGGCCGGGTACATTCCAGCTTAAGGTATCATCCTCTATCCGGTCTACCGCACTGGGGGGGAGCATACCTGTCAGCGTGTAGTATATGGTCGCGGCAAGCGCATAGACATCCGTCCAAGGCCCGGAGCCACCTCTCTGCGTATATTGCTCCAAGGGGCTGAAGCCGCTTTTTGCAACCTGCATGGAGGAAACACCCGAATTTGTGTTCAAATCCTTTGCCGCACCCAAATCCAGAATTTTCACATCGTTGCCGACAGTCAGCATCAAATTATCCGGGCTGAGGTCCCGATGAATTAAACCGGCTTTGTGAACCTTGGCCATTGTTGTCATTACCGGAATGAAGATTTCCTTTGCGGAGTTCCAAGACATCGGACCGGTTTTTTTTAGTCGAACGCCCAAGGTTTCACCCTCTACAAAGTCCATAACGATGTAGGCGGTGTCGTTTTCCCGGAACAAGTCCAGGACACGCACAATGTGGGGAAGGCCATCTACTTTTACCATTTTTCTGGCTTCTTTCAAAAACATTTCCATGCCATTTTGAAGAGCCTGTTGGGCCTGCTCGCTGGTGTACCAGGTTAGTATTTTTGTACCGGGACTGCGGCTGACCTGACCGGACGGATAATATTCTTTAATAGCTACCTTGCGCTCCAAGGCAATATCCCAGCCAATATAGGTAATGCCGAAGCCACCCTGGCCCAGCACCCTTCCCACCAGGTACTTTCCGTACAGGATGGTCTGTGGGGGAAGGGCAAAGGTGTTTTTCTGCGTCTGTTCAGGCGCAAACCCGCATTTTGGACAGGGGTACCCCTGAAAGTCCTCCATGCAGCCAAGGCATTTGTTCAGTTCCATAAGGTGTCTCCTTTTCGAATTCTCCGAACTCCGTTGTTACCAATCCTGGATATCACACTGTCCGTTGCTGTTGTATCCTCCGCAGATTACCCGATTGTCCTGCAACCCCAGAACCTGGAAGTTACCGGCAGAGATTTCTTTGACATCCGTCCAATCTTCCAGGCCGTAGCTGCTTGTATTGCCCGCGGTGACCAAGGTGCCGTCGCTGCGCAAGCCAACAGAAAAGCTGTAGCCGGCATCCACTGCCACTACATCCGTCCAATCTTCCACATTGCATTGATTATAGGTATTCGCGCCCACCGCTACTACAGTTCCGTCAGAGTGCACACCCAGAATGATCTGCTCTCCGGCACCGATGGCTACAATATCCTCCCATTGGCTGACATCGCCCCATCCGGTGCCGATTTTACCCGCCGCAACCACAGTACCGTCTAGCTTCAGGCCGACACTGATTGCATTTCCTGCCGCAACCGCCACGATATCTTCCCAGTCGGCAACGCCGCTGACCTGGCCGTTGCCGTCATAGCCGGTAGCTGCCACGGTTCCGTCTGCCCGCAGTCCCAGTGTGTGGTTGGTGCCTGTGGAAATCATGACAATGTTGCTCCAATCGCTCACGTTGCACTGGCCTGCGTAGTCATGCCCTTTTGCGACAACCGTTAAGTCCTTTCGGAGGCCTACTGTAAAATCAAACCCGGCGCTCAGGGCGATAATGTCTGTCCAATCGTCCAGGTCACACTGGCCCTGGCTATTGTCTCCGGCCGTGGCAAACGTACCGTCTGAATATTGGGCCACGCTGAAGGTATCTCCGGCGGCCAGAATGTGCATCTGACTGATCCAGAACTCCGTAACACAGTCTCCTGACTGGTCCTCGCTGTCGTCGTAGCTGCTTTGATCAAAGGCCCGTGCTGCCTGCAGGTATTTCCCCTGTTCCTTCAGCTCTGTTCCTAGCTGGTACTGATACCGGCTGTCGGCATCCTCCGCATTCTTTTTGCTGTCCTTGTAATCTCCCAATGCCCGGAAGCCCTCGGCCGCCTCGGCGTACTCGCCGGCATCCATCAGTTTTTTTGCGGCATCGTAACGCTCCGCGTTTGACTGCTCCTGGCGGGCCGCTTCTGCCTGGTCTTTGCTGTCTCTGTAATTGCCCAGCTTGTCATAGGCCTGGGCGGCTTCGGCATACTTTCCTTCTTTCATCAGGGCGGCCGCCGACGAATAGGCCATGGCCGGGCGGACCAGCGTCATCCACACTGCCGCGCCAACCACAATCACCGCGGCGGCGACAATGGCCAGAACCTTCTTTTTCTTCGAAGGGACGGGCTTTACTTCTCCCGTAACCGCGTCGGTGGTCTGCATATACAGTCCTGCTTCCAAATCCTGCATAGACTGGATCCGATCCCTGATTCCCAGCGCCATAGCCTTTTTCAGCGTACGCAGAACCTGCGGGGGAAGTGCCAGCAGATTGGGCGCGTTCCACTCCAGGGTATCCTTATCCTGCCGATCCATGGCCGTGGGCGGCATATTACCTGTAAGGGTGTAGTAGATCGTGGCTGCCATGGCATAAACATCCGTCCAGGGGCCGGAAGCACCGCTCTGGGTATACTGCTCCCAGGGGCTAAAGCCGCTTTTTGCAACTTTCATGGAGGACACGCCGGAATTGCGGCTCAAGTCCTTGGCCGCTCCCAAGTCCAGGATCATAACCTTCCCGGCGGGAGTCAGCATCAGGTTATCTGGGCTTAGGTCCCGGTGGATCAGCCCGGCCTTATGGACCTTTTCCATGGAGCGGATCGCCGAACGGAAGATTTCCTTTGACTGATCCCAGGTCATGGGGCCGTTTTTTTTCAATCTTTGCTTCAGCGTTTCGCCTTCGACATAATCCATTACAATATAGGCCGTTTGATTGTTGTGGAAAATATCCCGAATTCGGACAACACCGGGAATGCCTTCCACTTTTGCCATTTTCTGCGCTTCCCGCAGAAAGATCTCCATGCCGGCACGGCGGGCGGAAACCGCTCTGTCCGAGGTGTACCACGTCAGCTCCGTGGTGCCCGGTGCCCGGCTGACCTGACCGGAAGGATAGTATTCCTTGATGGCAACCTTACGGCCGAAGGTAAGATCCCAGCCAATATAGGTAATGCCAAAGCCCCCCTGCCCGAGCACTCGGCCTACCAGATATTTTCCGTTCAGAATTGTTTCAGGCTTCAGGGCATATTCCGCCTGGGGCTGCGTTTTGGGATCGTAGCCGCACTTGGGGCAGGGGTACTCTTTGCAATCTTCCATGCAGCCGATACATTTGTGGATTTCCATGTTATTTCCTCCTTTAGTTTCCGACACCCTCGACTTTCCAAATGGGGTTCTCTTAGTAGAACCGGATCGTCAGACGATATTCCCGGCTGCCCGCCCGTACTTTGTCGTCGCTTTCCATCTTGGTCCAGCTGACGTCAGAAATCCGTATGCCGTTGAGGAAGGTGCCGTTGGTGGAACCCATATCCCGGATGCATACCAGATCCTTGTTGATGAGGAGTGCGAAATGGCGCCCGGAAAGCTTGCTGTCCTTGGCGTCAATAATATGGTCAGCCTTTTGGTTGCGTCCGAAAACGGCTGGTTCATCCATCCGTACCTGGAACTTGCAGGGATGCTCTCCATCCGGGATGTCTACCAGCTCCACCAAAGCGGGAGCCGGAATCACTTCCAGTGGCCTCTCGGAATTCCCCGAATCTTGCAGGAGCTTTGTTTCTTCGGAATTCTCCGATTTACTCACGACTTTTGTTTCTCCGGCATTCTCCGAATCGGCCAGGGCCTTTGTCTCCCCGGTATCCTGCGAATCGTTCAGGGGCTTCGTCTCTCCCGTGTCCGTATCTTCCTGGATCACCGTGTCAGCTGGTTTCTTTTTCTTCTTGATCACCAGCACGGCAGCGACCACCAGGACCAGGACGGCAGCCCCCGCACAGATCCAGACATAGGGCTTGGTTGCCGGTTCTGGAACCGGATCCGGTTCCGGTTCCGGTTCTTCGGTGGGAGCTGTCTCCACGACGGGGGCTGCCTCCAGTGCCGCGGCATCGACGGTAACGGAATCCACATAAGAGCTGTTGCCCGTATCATAGGATACGCTGAGCCGCAACTCTGCCCGGGTGCTGTCCAGTTCTACGTCTTTTAGATCGGCGGTCAAATACTGGTATCCGGAAACCGCTTTCCAGATGGTGCTACCAAATTCCTGCCCGGATACATCCTGACGGATGTCGCCGTAAGAGCCTTCGTTGACGGTGGTCAGGTGCATGCCGCCGCAGGAGCTTCTGGAGAAGCTGCCCAGCACCTTTGCGCCGGTGCGTTCAGCGTAGCCCTCCACCAGAGCCACCGTGAAAATAGGAAGTCTGGTTTTGGCAATGGTATCCCGAACCTCCTGCTCCGTCATGCCGTTGTCTTGCTGGTCTATGCCATCAGAGAGGATTACCAGCATCCGAGCGGGGTTCAGGTCCGTGGCGCTGGCCAGGCGGTTCAGGCCGGCTACGATACCGGCATACAGATTTGTATCCTTATGGCTGGCCGCTATCGTACTGATGGCGGTAGACCGGGCCTCCGCGCTGCACAGAGGCTTGCTTTCCGTCACGGTATTATCCACGGTGGCAAGAATCATATTATCACTGCTCCCCATGGAAGCACTGAGTGTCTCCAGTGTATCCCGAATCAGGTTCATTTTGAAATTGCTGATGCTGCCAGAGGTATCCACCAGGCAGTATACCGTGATCGGAATACCTTCCTCCGCCACGGTACCGCCCTTCAGGGTCAACGCTTTGCCGTCAAGCGTCGCGGAGTAGCTGCCCGCTTCTTCCTGGCTGACCAAAAGCATGGACAGCTTCTCGGGTTCCGACTGTGTCCAGCAGATCATCTGCATCTCCTGGGCAGCGGCTACGGTCATTGGAAGCATCGCGAAGCACAGCGCCAGGACAATCGCTAAAATTTTTCTTCTCATATTCTCCGCTCCTTAAATATCTACGTACAGCGCCACGGCCGTATTGTTATCGATCGCGCCGGATTTTTGCATTTCACCTCGACAGCGCAGATAGTCGATCCATTCCTGAGGTGTTGCCGATTTGTGCAGGTCTGCCCAGATCTCCCAATCGCTGACATACTCCCAGAAACCGTCGGAGCACATCAAAAAGGCGTGACGTCCGGGCCCCAGAGTGATGGGAGCGTGGATATCCGTGCGCAGATCCTCTGCGCCAACTGCCCGCAAAAGGCGGCTTCTGTCCGGACTGAACCGGATCTCATCCCGGGTGATTTCTCCTGTCTTTACCTGGACCTGAGGAACGCTGTGGTCTAACGTGTAGTCCGCCAGCTCTCCGTTGTAAAAGTGGTAAAGGCGGGAATCTCCCACATGGGCCCACACCGCCTGTTTCCCTACAATGGACAGAAAGACCAGGGTCGTGCGCATTTTGCAGGCATCGGTCTGACGGGCCAGAATGTCCCGATTGGCGTCCTGTATCCATTCCTCAATCTGCTGCCGGGTTGGCAGCGAGGATTGCCGGGCACACTGGGACATATGCTGCACCGCAATTTGGGAGGCAATGTTGCCGCCGCCGTGGGCCCCCAAGCCGTCTGCAAGCACCGCACAGGCGGATTGCTGGCTGGAAATGGCGCAGCTGTAGGAATCCTCGTTCACCGGACGGTTGCCGATGTGCGTGTATTCTCCTTTTTGGATGTTCATGATTGTTACCCCCTATTCGATTGGGTCATTGTTTCAAAAACTGGAATGCTTCCTGGCCGAACCAGAGAACACTTCCCCATGGGGCGGCGACCCAGTTTTGGGGCAGCCGCTGCTGATTCAGGAAGGTGCCGTAAGAAGACCCGGCATCCCGGACATACAGCATACCGTCCTTGTCGACATACACGGCGCACTGCCTTCGGCTGACACCTTGGGTATGCTCCGGAAATTGAATCCGGCATTCCGGGTTTCTGCCGATGAGGATCTCCATCGCCACTTCCAGCGGGCGATGCTGGCCGTTATAGGTACCGGACTTTCCCAAAATCCAGCCATAATAGCTCTGGGTCACGGCAGGCCTGCGGGCCTGGTCTCCGGTATCACGGACGGTATTGTCATAGGTATGTGCCTGGGCCGTCATGCCTAGGGCCTGCATGAACGCGGCAGTGGTCTGGAAGCGCTCCTCGATATTGATTGACATACCGCGTTCAATGGCAGCGGCCACATGGGGCGGAACCGCCGGGACCAGATTCCGCAGCGGAATCACGGCAGCTCCGTTTTTTCTCTCTCCGGCCTTTGGCGGCAGCTTTCCCGAAAGGAGCAGATACATCGTCACACTCAGGGCGTAGATGTCTGTCCAGGGGCCTTGATGGCCGGTGGAGATGTACTGCTCCCACGGGGCAAAAGAGTCTTTCAGGTGCGCCGTAAAATTGCTGTTGCCATGATAGGTCCGCACCGAACCGAAGTCGATCAGGTGCATATGGTGGTCGTTGGTAAGAAACAGATTATCCGGGCTGATGTCCCGGTGAATCAAGTTCTTTTCGTGGAGCTGCCCCAGGGTGGTCAGGATTTCCCGCATCATCGGCTCTAGGGTTGACCAGGAAATGGGACCGTTTTTCAGCCGATAGGCCTGTAGGTCACAGCCCTCCAGAAACTCCATGGTGTAGTAGGCGGTTCCGTTGTCCCGAAACAGCGCGTATACCTGGATCAGATTGCCCTGGCCCCGCAGAAGCAGAAGCAGGTTGGCTTCCCGCTCGAAGCGGTCCTGCAGCTCCGACACAAACTTCTCCTGTCCGGCTATTGGGTGGACGCTCATTCGGTCCTGTCCCCGGTAAACCGCTGTGCGGGGATACATTTCCTTTAGGGCCACCCGGCGCCGGTCCTGCTGATCCCAGGCAGAGTAGGTGATGCCGAAGCCTCCGTTGCCCAGGACTTCGCCGATGCGGTACCGGCCCTGTAGCACCGTTCCCAAAGGGAGGGCGTCCATCCTGCGATTTGTCTCCATCGGCCTGCGGCAGGCGGTGCAGACGCCCTCGCGTAAAACACCCTGCCAGCAGTGCGTGCAGACATTTCCGATACAATTGCTCTCCATTTGCGCCCTTCTCTCTATACCGATGTGCCTGTTACAGGCCAAGGATCACAGCGGTAAAATTATCCTGGTGCGGCGCCGCTTTGGATAGGACGCCCTGCTCCATCATCCGGGCCGCGGTTTTTACATCCGGGTTCTGTGCCAGGACGGCGGCGATCTCGCTGTCCGAAAGGGCATTGAATACGCCGTCAGTCATCAGTACGATTCGGTCACCGGGGTGAAGGGCAATGCTGTCCAGACTTTTTTCCACATATTTGATTTCGCCCATGCCGATAAAGCTGGTAAGGCCGCTCTTCTTGGGGTCTGCCCGGACCTCATCAAAGGTCAACTCTCCGGCAATGGCATGACGCAGCAGATCCTGGCCCCGGTTGTGTTCCTGGTTCAGCTGAATCAGCTGGCCATCCCGGAACAGATAGATGTGGCTGTCACCGACGGCAATCCAGTGGAATCGGTTCCCTCGAACCAGGACGGCCATCAGGGTAGAGCCGCTCTTATACAGTCCGTCTTTGCCTAGCATACGGTTGACCACATCCACCGTGCCCTTGACCATCTGGGAAAGGACACCATCCATCTGGCCCGGACGGAGGGCCTTGGCAAAGCCCATCATGGTAAATATGATCTTCTGGCTTACCTTGTCTCCGTTGGAAAGTCCGCCCATGCCATCGGCCACTACGGCCAACGCACCGTCGCTCAGGTTGGCAACGCCGGAGGAATCCTCCTGATAGGGCCGTCCGCCGATATTCTGCAGGGACCCAACAGTGATTCTGCCCGGCACGGGCTGCTCCGGCAGGCTCTGGGTATGAATGATTTCATCCTCACTTTCTGCCGTGGCCGTGGCCGCTGCCACAGCCGCCCTCCGGCGCTGCTGCCGCAGCTCATGTTTCCGGTGCTGAATACTCTGGGAGCATACCCCGATCCCAATCGCGTCCAGAGTCAGAAGTACGATACTGCCGATCAGCATCGGCAGCGGCCAACTGGGAGCCGCGGGCGACTCGGAATCCGGAGTTTCGGACAGCTCGGAATCCGGAGTTTCGGACAGCTCGGAATCCGGAGTTTCGAGCGGCTCGGTAGTTTCGGCATCCGTAGCCTCCCCTCTTTTCTCGAGGGGCGTAGTATCATCAGACGGGATTTTAGCGATGTTGGGGTCGTTCTTTTCCGTAGACGTAGGAGCTCCGAAGCCGTCGCTGGAACTGGAGGTCTGATCGGCGTCACCAGTGGGGACGGTTACGACTTCCTCTGACTCGTTTGAGTTTGTAACAATCCCCGAGGGCGCCAATGAGGGATCGCCGATTGGCTGCGTCTCTGTCGCGTTTTCCGCCGTTTCCGTTTCCTTGGTATCCGCTTCCTTCGGCTTCGGTCGCAGATTTACCGCGGAAATAACGATGCTGCCGCAGAGCGCTACCGCAATGACGCACAGAGCGACCCGCAGTGTTCCCAGCTTTTGCAGCTTCGAATCTGGCGCTTGTTTTGCTGTATTTCCCATATTACATATCCTGCCAGGTGAATTTATCGCAGCACAGAGGTACAAACACCAGCTCCGTCTCACCGATCTTGATCTGGTCATAGATGACCAGATCGGCATCGTTGCGGACGGCCTTGCCGTTCAGATAAATCAGGTTCCGCCCATCGCCCCGCTGGACGAAGAAGACCTTCTCCTGGTCGTCGTAGGAAATGGAGGCGGCGTTGCGGCGGGAAATGGTGTGGTCATTCTCGATGCACACGTCCATTTTCTTATCGGAGCCGATGAAATTCGTTCCACTGTGCAGACGGTAGTCCTTGCCTCTGTTGGGGCCGGATACGCAGACCAGCCAGCCAACGATGGGGTCAAACCCATTCTCTCCGTTGATGGACACAGCCTGGGTCTGGCTGATCTCATCCACGACCCAGCCACCGGTCCTGGAACCGTTCGTGCCGTGGCGGAGGGAATCCTGGTAGACATCATAGGAGGGTCCGGAGGAAGATCCCGCAAAATCCGTGGTGGTGAAGCCGGGGGTCGTCACGCCCACAGTGGGGCCGGGATTCTGGCTGGCAAAGGGCCTGTTCACAGGCTCGGTGCGTCCAATATCTCCGCCGTTGTCCGCGGGAATGGTTGCGCCGACGGTATCGGACTTCTGTCCGGCAGAGGAGCCGGGGAAGAAGGTGGGGGCATCCGCGCCCAGATCCAGGCCGGTAAAACCGGAGCTTCCGTTTCTGGCTTCCTCGGCACACTGGGGGCACTGGCCCAGGGCGGAATCATAAAAATGTCCTTTGCTGCATTGTACGAGTTGCATAATTGTTACCTCCAAAAATTTTATATTATGGTCTTGCGAACCATGAGACGATGAAATTTACAAGAATAGAAGTTGAAATTGGACTGCGCCGTTGGCCAGAGAAATACTTGCGCCGTTGAATGCCTGCACCGGTTGATTGGGTGTCAGACGGTTGGCGTTCATAAGGGTTCCGTAGCTGGAGCCCAGATCGGTTACCGTTACCTGATTGCCCTGGCGGGAAATCAGGCAGTGCCTGCGGCTGATCCCGGGAGTATCCGCGGGGAGGACAATATTCTCTCCGGGATTTCTTCCGATGGACAGCGAGACGAACAGCTCCCAGGTTTTGCCTTGCAGCGGCCCCCGGGTACATTGCAGGAGAATCCGCTGGGGGGGTGCCGGCTGCGGAACGGGCTTCTTTTTTCGCAGCAGCACCACCGCGGCCGCCGCAATCAGGATCACAATGCCCGCGCCAATGGCCGCTGCCCTTACCGGGAATTCCTTTTTTTCTGCTTCTGTGGTATAGGGCAGGTCCAGTTCATCCAACGCCTCCATGGCGTAGTCAATGTAAATGGCATAGCCGCGCGTATCCGCTGTTTCCATGTCTGTGAGGCCGAAAGTGTTGATGCCCACCACGTTCCCGTCGGCATCGATCAGTGGCCCGCCGGAATTGCCGTGGTTGATTGCAGCGGTATGGGCCATACAGTCCACGCCACTGCTCTGAAGGTGCCGGGATACGATGCCGTTGGTGACGGTAATGTCCTCCACTGTATAGTGATTGGCATCTGCCGCCACATCCGCAATACCGGGAAAGCCCAGGGCGTAGACCGTATCGCCGGTGGAGATTTCCTTGGCAGAGCGCAGGGGCAGGGTGCGGACTCCGGGAATGGGGTCCTTCGCCTGAATGATCGCCAGGTCGATATCCGCGTCCGCATACAGGATCTTGCAGGGAACCACCGTGCTTTCGTCATCCAGATCGGCATTGTCTATCAGAATGTAGACCTCATCATAGGGATTGTCATCATCGTCGGAAACCACATGGCTGTTGGTGACAAAAATCTGTGCGTTGTCTCCGGATTTTCCAACCCCAAACCCGGTGCCCATTCCGTAGTAGCCATCATAGGTGTAAGCTTTACCGTTCTTATAATAGACGCCGGAGGCGATGCAAACCACCGCCTTTTTTGCGTTTGGCACAGGATTACTCTCCGCTAGGACGCTCAGCGGCAGCAGCGCCAGCAGAAGTATCCCGAACAGCAGTGAAAATACTCGTTTCAAGGAATCTCCTCCCATCAGCTTCTGGATTTCAGCTGGAGCGCCACCTGCTTGGAGCCAAGATAGATGGTGTCTCCAGCGGTCAGGGCTACCGACGCGTTGGCGTTCAGCTTTCCCTTGCCCCGCAGGAAGGTACCGGAGGTGGAGCCCAGGTCCATAATGTGCAGGGTGCCCTTTTCCCAAAAGAGCTGGCAATGTCTCCGGCTGACACCCTTGGTATCCGCAGGATACAGGATATCTGCCTCCAGTGCCCGGCCAATCAGCATGGGCTTGTCGGAAATGGGGAAGCTCCGGCCGGCCAGGGGCCCACTGACAACCTCCAGGCTCAGTTGCACGCCGCTGGGCGCGGCAGGCGGCGCAGGCGGTTTGGGTGGGACATAGACCGTTTCGGGCACTCCCGAACTGTTGGATATGGGAGGCACCGGCGGCTGCCATTCCCCGTTATTCAGCTGGCCACCGCCGTCATTCGGCACGGGAGCGGGTTTCTTCTTCCGGGACATAATCAGGCCCACAGCCACCGCCACGGCCAGAACGCCGCAGCCGATGTAAATCGCGGTGGTGGGGATGCCCTTTTCTTCCTGCTCCTCCTCCCGGCTGGGCCGGGAGGGACTGCCGTCGGAGGTGACGTCCTCAGAGGGGCTAGTGTCGGAGGAACCGCCGGAGGAGCTGCCGTCGGAGGAGTCACTGTCAGAGGAGCCGCCTCCGGAAGAACTTCCGGAGGAGTCCGAGGGTTCCGATAGCGCGAAAATATCGTTGGAATCACAAATAGCAATGAGGTTATCTTTGTCATCCGCAATTACAGCCAAATAGGCCACATCGCTTTCGTTGCCTTCGATTTTTGTGGGACAAAAGCCGTCGTTGTTCTGTTTTCCCACACTGCTGATGGTTACACTCTGCCGAACAATTTCCAGATCGCTGTCGTAGCCCACCAGCGTATAGCTGCTCCCCACCACAGGTGACGCGGTACTGTCGAAAAAGCTCCCGTCATTTTTTGAGAAACCGTCAACGGTCAATACCACAAAGTTTCCCCAAGTTCCATCCGGTGTCAATTGATACTGAGTGCCGTTAATAATCGCTATATAAATGTTGTCTGAACCCCCGTAAAAGCTGCTAGAAACCATAACGCAGGCTCCGCTTTTCAGCATCAATGGGACGCCGCTGGTTAAATTGTTTATTTCATCGCCGTCCGGTGTGGAAACGACCAAAATCGGCTCCTTTGTTCCTGCCGCGGCGGCTTGGAGGGGGAACGTGCCAACGCCCAGGCAAATCAGCATTGCCAGGCACAGCAGGCGGCAGATCCATCGTTTTCTCTGTTGATTTGTTGCCATTGCATTCGCTTCTTTCTTTGTAAAATTTCTCTATATTTCAGCGCCTTCCTCCGGTACGACCGGTATACAGGCGCGGTTTTTAGCTTCTGGCCTTCAGCTGAAGCGCCACCTGCTTGGAGCCAAGATAGATGGTATCCTGCACCTTCAGCGGGACTGGGGCGCTTGGCTGTAGCTTTCCCTTGCCCCGCAGGAAGGTTCCGGAGGTGGACCCCAGATCCATGATGTACAGCACGCCGTTTTTCCAGAAGACCCGGCAGTGATTCCGGCTGACGCCCTTGGTGTCCGCGGGATAGCGGATATTTGCCTCATTGGCCCGGCCAACCAGCAGGGGGATCTCGGAAATAGGGTAACTTTGTCCCGCCATGGGGCCGCTGACCAGATCCAGGGTCAGCCGAACCCCCTCCTGCTTGGGCGGTCGGGGCGGCCGGGCAGCGTTGGAGTCAGCCAGATGGTCCGGAACACCGGAGGCGTTTCCCTGCACACTCTGGCCGGAGGTGGAGTTGGTGGTATTTTGGCTGGGGGTGGAATTTCTCTTTTTGAGCAGGAACAGCAGGACCAGCACAACCGCAACGCCGATGCCGATGTAAAGCACTGTGTTGCCGGAGGAGGTTTTTTTCCCCACCAATGCGTACACACCGCTGGCATCGGCGATAGCAATCAGATTGCCATTTCCATTCACAACCGCGGCCAAATCGATTATATCGCTTGTATTCTCGTTCACTGTGACCGGGTAAACACCGTTTCGCTCTCTTCCTATTTTAGAGATGGTAATATTCCGCTGAACAGTACTATTTTCAGCTATGCCTAACAGAGTGTAACTTTTTCCAGCTTCTGCCCTTCCCAAACTGAAAAATATATCTCCGGCAACGGATCTGTCGGCAGTAAACATAGCCATATTCGCAAGTGAGCCATAAGGTTCCAGACTGCAATAGCCATTACCGAGATCTATAAAATAACCGATACCGTCGCCTTTGTAGAACTGAGAGGGTGTAAAAACATAATATGTATCGTTCAGATTTATAGGAATACCAATTACGCTGTCTGCCACATGCTGTCCATCAACTGTAGAAACACATAGCACCGGAGTTTTTGCCCCCGCCGCCTCCGCCCGGAGGGGCAGGGCCTCGCGGCATAGCCCGGCCAGCAGCACCAGGCACAGGAGCCGCAAGACCCAGACTGCTCGTTTCGATTTACGCATGACTGTCGCCTCTTTCTTTTTCTTATTTTTCTATTTCCGTGTGTTACCGTACCTCGATCCAGACTTGCTTGGAGCCCAGGTACAGATTGCTGCCCGGACGGATGGGGGCCGCCTCCTGGGGGGCAAGCCTTCTCCCGTCCACGTATGTGCCGTAGCTGGAGCCCAGATCCTGGACCATCCAGCCGTCCACCCCCAGGAACACCCGGCAGTGCTCCCGGCTGACTCCCGGCGTATTGGCGGGGAAGCACATACCGCAGACTTCCTGCTCCCGGCCGATGACCAGCGGCTCCCGGCCGCCTTTCCAGCATTTGCCCTCCAGGGCCGTGTTTTTGCACAGCAGGGTGACCGCACCGGAAACCGCTCCGGCACCCCGCCGGTAGGGGCCGCAGATCCGCACGATCTGGGTCAGGCACTTCCGGACCCAGTAGATCAGCCGGAAGGGGGCCACGCAGCACAGTGCCACATAAAGGATATTGGAACCGGAGACGCTGTTCCAGATCCAGTGCAGCCCAATGGAAAGGGCAATGGCCCCCAGGACCTGGACATTCAGGAAGCTGGAGGTTTTCAGCTCCCCGTCCTCGGCGTTCAGGGCGATGGCGCAGCTGTAGGGAATGCAGTAGGCCACGTGGCCGGAAACGGCATACAGGCTTCGCGTGAACTGGTTATTCATCACATCCTGCAGGGAAGCTACAGTTGCGATATCCAGGGCGTAGCTCATGGATTCGAACCCGGAAAACGCGGCGCCCACGGCGGCCCCTACCACCAGGCCCGTCAGCCCATAGATTTTTTTCTTCTGATATTTCTGGATGTAGTACAGGATCAGCACGGAAGCGATCAGCTTTCCCGGCTCCTCCCGCAGCGACGCGTATTTCGCGGGCCCATCGGGAACAAATAGATACATCGCCCCAGTGACCGCAAAGCTGACGATGCCGCCTACCATATAGAATGCGCCCATATCTCCCAGAGAAATATTCTGGGGGATATTCAGTTCCCAGAAAAAGATCATCATGATGAGCGGGATCACCAGGGGGGGAATAATGACGCACATCTGGTCGATCACGAACAGGCCTATGCCAAAAAAGCTCCCCAGCATCCATTCAGACAGGTACAGCAGCGCGATCAGCGCCAGCCCCGCCTTCATCAGTGGCCACCACAGCCAGGGCTTGCTCCAGGTGCTCAGCATCCGGTTCTCCGGCACCTGGCGGGCAATCGTCCCCGCCTGCATGGCATACTCCCGGTCCTGCCGGGTGTGCTTTACGAAGGATTCCGAGAAGATATCCTTCCATCCGATTTTGGAATCCTCCTTGGAGGCTTCCTGAAAAAATGTTGTGTTGCCCATGGTTTTTCTCTCCTTCTGGGGGCAGTCAGGGTGTGCGGATATCGGCCCAGTCGCTGACGTCACATTCGCCATCTATATTGCTTCCCACGGCTACCACGGTGCCGTCCCTGCGAAGGCCTACGGTGTGCCAACTTCCAGCGGCAACGGCCACAATGTCCCGCCAGTCGCTGACGTCACATTCGCCATCTCCATTCCATCCCACGGCTACCACGGTGCCGTCCCTGCAAAGGCCTACGGTGTGTTCCCGTCCTGCGGCAACGGCCACAATGTCCCGCCAGCCGCTGACCTCACATTGCCCATATTTATTCCTTCCCACGGCTACCACGGTGCCGTCCCTGCGAAGGCCTACGGTGTGACCCCATCCTGCGGCAACGGCCACAATGTCCCTCCAGTCGCTGACGTTACATTGGCCATCTTCGTTGTCTCCCACGGCTACCACGGTGCCGTCCCTGCAAAGGCCTACGGTGTGACCCCATCCTGCGGCAACGGCCACAATGTCCCTCCAGTCG
>OLHG01001006.1_pt1 | contig 18361 bp, 10 predicted proteins | sample 1605971 | NCBI WGS metagenome assembly OLHG01 (sample SAMN03283289) | human gut metagenome | biome: human-associated habitat; material: feces | host: Homo sapiens | place: Peru | collected 2012 | reverse complement strand
AATGTGAAACCAGTAACGCTATACGATGTCGCAGAGTATGCCGGTGTCTCTTATCAGACCGTTTCCCGCGTGGTGAACCAGGCCTGCCACGTTTCAGCGAAAACGCGGGAAAAAGTGGAAGCGGCGATGGCGGAGCTAAATTACATTCCCAACCGCGTAGCACAACAGTTAGCGGGCAAACAGTCGTTGCTGATTGGCGTTGCCACCTCCAGTCTGGCCCTGCACGCGCCGTCGCAAATTGTCGCGGCGATTAAATCTCGCGCCGATCAACTGGGTGCCAGCGTGGTGGTGTCGATGGTAGAACGAAGCGGCGTCGAAGCCTGTAAAGCGGCGGTGCACAATCTTCTCGCGCAACGCGTCAGTGGGCTGATCATTAACTATCCGCTGGATGACCAGGATGCCATTGCTGTGGAAGCTGCCTGCGCTAATGTTCCGGCGTTATTTCTTGATGTCTCTGACCAGACTCCCATCAACAGTATTATTTTCTCCCATGAAGACGGTACGCGACTGGGCGTGGAGCACCTGGTCGCATTGGGTCACCAGCAAATCGCGCTGTTAGCAGGCCCATTAAGTTCTGTCTCGGCGCGTCTGCGTCTGGCAGGCTGGCATAAATATCTCACACACAATCAAATTCAGCCGATAACAGAACGGGAAGGCGACTGGAGTGCCATGTCCGGTTTTCAACAAACCATGCAAATGCTAAATGAGGGCATCGTTCCCACTGCGATGCTGGTTGCCAACGATCAGATGGCGCTGGGCGCAATGCGCGCCATTACCGAGTCCGGGCTGCGCGTTGGTGCGGATATCTCGGTAGTGGGATACGACGATACCGAAGACAGCTCGTGTTATATCCCGCCGTTAACCACCATCAAACAGGATTTTCGCCTGCTGGGGCAAACCAGCGTGGACCGCTTGCTGCAACTCTCTCAGGGCCAGGCGGTGAAGGGCAATCAGCTTTTGCCCGTCTCTCTGGTGAAAAGAAAAACCACCCTGGCGCCCAAGACGCAAACCGCCTCTCCCCGCGCGTTGGCCGATTCATTAATGCAGCTGGCACGACAAGTTTCCCGACTGGAAAGCGGGCAGTGAGCGCAACACAATTAATGTGAGTCAGCTCACTCATTAGGCACCCCAGTCTTTACACTCTATGTGTCCGGCTCGTATGTTGTGTGAAATTGTGAGCGGATAACAATTTCACACAGGATACAGCTATGACTATGATTACGGATTCTCTGGCCGTCGTATTACAACGTCGTGACTGGGAAAACCCTGGCGTTACACAACTTAATCGCCTTGCGGCACATCCCCCTTTCGCCAGCTGGCGAAATAGCGAAGAGGCCCGCACCGATCGCCCTTCCCAACAGTTGCGCAGCCTGAATGGCGAATGGCGCTTTGCCTGGTTTCCGGCACCAGAAGCGGTGCCGGAAAGCTGGCTGGAGTGCGATCTTCCTGACGCCGATACTGTCGTCGTCCCCTCAAACTGGCAGATGCACGGTTACGACGCGCCCATCTACACCAACGTAACCTATCCCATTACGGTCAATCCGCCGTTTGTTCCCGCGGAGAATCCGACAGGTTGTTACTCGCTCACATTTAATGTTGATGAAAGCTGGCTACAGGAAGGCCAGACGCGAATTATTTTTGATGGCGTTAACTCGGCGTTTCATCTGTGGTGCAACGGGCGCTGGGTCGGTTACGGCCAGGACAGCCGTTTGCCGTCTGAATTTGACCTGAGCGCATTTTTACGCGCCGGAGAAAACCGCCTCGCGGTGATGGTGCTGCGCTGGAGTGACGGCAGTTATCTGGAAGATCAGGATATGTGGCGGATGAGCGGCATTTTCCGTGACGTCTCGTTGCTGCATAAACCGACCACGCAAATCAGCGATTTCCAAGTTACCACTCGCTTTAATGATGATTTCAGCCGCGCGGTACTGGAGGCAGAAGTTCAGATGTACGGCGAGCTGCGCGATGAACTGCGGGTGACGGTTTCTTTGTGGCAGGGTGAAACGCAGGTCGCCAGCGGCACCGCGCCTTTCGGCGGTGAAATTATCGATGAGCGTGGCGGTTATGCCGATCGCGTCACACTAGGTCTGAACGTCGAAAACCCGAAACTGTGGAGCGCCGAAATCCCGAATCTCTATCGTGCGGTGGTTGAACTGCACACCGCCGACGGCACGCTGATTGAAGCAGAAGCCTGCGACGTCGGTTTCCGCGAGGTGCGGATTGAAAATGGTCTGCTGCTGCTGAACGGCAAGCCGTTGCTGATTCGCGGCGTTAACCGTCACGAGCATCATCCTCTGCATGGTCAGGTCATGGATGAGCAGACGATGGTACAGGATATCCTGCTGATGAAGCAGAACAACTTTAATGCCGTGCGCTGTTCGCATTATCCGAACCATCCGCTGTGGTACACGCTGTGCGACCGCTACGGCCTGTATGTGGTGGATGAAGCCAATATTGAAACCCACGGCATGGTGCCAATGAATCGTCTGACCGATGATCCGCGCTGGCTACCCGCGATGAGCGAACGCGTAACGCGGATGGTGCAGCGCGATCGTAATCACCCGAGTGTGATCATCTGGTCGCTGGGGAATGAGTCAGGCCACGGCGCTAATCACGACGCACTCTATCGCTGGATCAAATCTGTCGATCCTTCCCGCCCGGTACAGTATGAAGGCGGCGGAGCCGACACCTCCGCAACCGATATTATTTGCCCGATGTACGCGCGCGTGGATGAAGACCAGCCCTTCCCGGCTGTGCCAAAATTGTCCATCAAAAAATGGCTTTCGCTGCCTGGAGAAATGCGCCCGCTGATCCTTTGCGAATATGCCCACGCGATGGGTAACAGTCTTGGCGGCTTCGCTAAATACTGGCAGGCGTTTCGTCAGTACCCCCGTTTACAGGGCGGCTTCGTCTGGGACTGGGTGGATCAGTCGCTGATTAAATATGATGAAAACGGCAACCCGTGGTCGGCTTACGGCGGTGATTTTGGCGATACGCCGAACGATCGCCAGTTCTGTATGAACGGTCTGGTCTTTGCCGACCGCACGCCGCATCCGGCGCTGACGGAAGCAAAACACCAACAGCAGTATTTCCAGTTCCGTTTATCCGGGCGAACCATCGAAGTGACCAGCGAATACCTGTTCCGTCATAGCGATAACGAGCTCCTGCACTGGATGGTGGCGCTGGATGGCAAGCCGCTGGCAAGCGGTGAAGTGCCTCTGGATGTTGGCCCGCAAGGTAAGCAGTTGATTGAACTGCCTGAACTGCCGCAGCCGGAGAGCGCCGGACAACTCTGGCTAACGGTACGCGTAGTGCAACCAAACGCGACCGCATGGTCAGAAGCCGGACACATCAGCGCCTGGCAGCAGTGGCGTCTGGCGGAAAACCTCAGCGTGACACTCCCCTCCGCGCCCCACGCCATCCCGCAACTGACCACCAGCGAAACGGATTTTTGCATCGAGCTGGATAATAAGCGTTGGCAATTTAACCGCCAGTCAGGCTTTCTTTCACAGATGTGGATTGGCGATGAAAAACAACTGCTGACGCCGCTGCGCGATCAGTTCACCCGTGCACCGCTGGATAACGACATTGGCGTAAGTGAAGCGACCCGCATTGACCCTAACGCCTGGGTCGAACGCTGGAAGGCGGCTGGCCATTACCAGGCCGAAGCGGCGTTGTTGCAGTGCACGGCAGATACACTTGCCGACGCGGTGCTGATTACGACCGCCCACGCGTGGCAGCATCAGGGGAAAACCTTATTTATCAGCCGGAAAACCTACCGGATTGATGGACACGGCGAGATGGTCGTCAGTGTAGGTGTTGAAGTAGCGAGCGATACACCGCATCCGGCGCGGATTGGCCTGACCTGCCAGCTGGCGCAGGTCGCAGAGCGGGTAAACTGGCTCGGCCTGGGGCCGCAAGAAAACTATCCCGACCGCCTTACTGCAGCCTGTTTTAACCGCTGGGATCTGCCATTGTCAGACATGTATACCCCGTACGTCTTCCCGAGCGAAAACGGTCTGCGCTGCGGGACGCGCGAATTGAATTATGGCCCACACCAGTGGCGCGGCGACTTCCAGTTCAACATCAGCCGCTACAGCCAACAACAACTGATGGAAACCAGCCATCGCCATCTGCTGCACGCGGAAGAAGGCACATGGCTGAATATCGACGGTTTCCATATGGGGATTGGTGGCGACGACTCCTGGAGCCCGTCAGTATCGGCGGAATTCCAGCTGAGCGCCGGTCGCTACCATTACCAGTTGGTCTGGTGTCAAAAATAATAATAACCGGGCAGGCCATGTCTGCCCGTATTTCGCGTAAGGAAATCCATTATGTACTATTTAAAAAACACAAACTTTTGGATGTTCGGTTTATTCTTTTTCTTTTACTTTTTTATCATGGGAGCCTACTTCCCGTTTTTCCCGATTTGGCTACATGACATCAACCATATCAGCAAAAGTGATACGGGTATTATTTTTGCCGCTATTTCTCTGTTCTCGCTATTATTCCAACCGCTGTTTGGTCTGCTTTCTGACAAACTCGGGCTGCGCAAATACCTGCTGTGGATTATTACCGGCATGTTAGTGATGTTTGCGCCGTTCTTTATTTTTATCTTCGGACCACTGTTACAATACAACATTTTAGTAGGATCGATTGTTGGTGGTATTTATCTTGGCTTTTGTTTTAACGCCGGTGCGCCAGCAGTAGAGGCATTTATCGAGAAAGTCAGCCGTCGCAGTAATTTCGAATTTGGTCGCGCGCGGATGTTTGGCTGTGTTGGCTGGGCGCTGTGTGCCTCGATTGTCGGCATCATGTTCACCATCAATAATCAGTTTGTTTTCTGGCTGGGTTCTGGCTGTGCACTCATCCTCGCCGTTTTACTCTTTTTCGCCAAAACGGATGCGCCCTCTTCAGCCACGGTTGCCAATGCGGTAGGTGCCAACCATTCGGCATTTAGCCTTAAGCTGGCGCTGGAACTGTTCAGACAGCCAAAACTGTGGTTTTTGTCACTGTATGTTATTGGCGTTTCCTGCACCTACGATGTTTTTGACCAACAGTTTGCTAATTTCTTTACTTCGTTTTTTGCTACCGGTGAACAGGGTACGCGGGTATTTGGCTACGTAACGACAATGGGCGAATTACTTAATGCCTCGATTATGTTCTTTGCGCCACTGATCATTAATCGCATCGGTGGGAAAAATGCCCTGCTGCTGGCTGGCACTATTATGTCTGTACGTATTATTGGCTCATCGTTCGCCACCTCAGCGCTGGAAGTGGTTATTCTGAAAACGCTGCATATGTTTGAAGTACCGTTCCTGCTGGTGGGCTGCTTTAAATATATTACCAGCCAGTTTGAAGTGCGTTTTTCAGCGACGATTTATCTGGTCTGTTTCTGCTTCTTTAAGCAACTGGCGATGATTTTTATGTCTGTACTGGCGGGCAATATGTATGAAAGCATCGGTTTCCAGGGCGCTTATCTGGTGCTGGGTCTGGTGGCGCTGGGCTTCACCTTAATTTCCGTGTTCACGCTTAGCGGCCCCGGCCCGCTTTCTCTACTGCGTCGTCAGGTGAATGAAGTCGCTTAAGCAATCAATGTCGGATGCGGCGCGAGCGCCTTATCCGACCAACATATCAGGGCGGAATGATCGCAATGAACATGTCGATGACAGAAAGAATAAAAGCAGGCAAGCTATTTACCGATATGTGCGAAGGCTTACCTGAAAAAAGACTTCGTGGAAAAACGTTAATGTATGAGTTTAATCACTCGCATCCATCAGAATTTGAAAAAAGGGAAAGTCTGATTAAAGAAATGTTTGCCACGGTAGGGGAAAACGCCTGGGTAGAACCACCCGTCTATTTCTCTTACGGTTCCAACATCCATATAGGCCGCAATTTTTATGCAAATTTCAATTTAACCATTGTCGACGACTACACGGTAACGATCGGTGATAACGTACTGATTGCACCCAACGTTACTCTTTCCGTTACGGGACACCCGGTACACCATGAATTGAGAAAAAACGGAGAAATGTACTCTTTTCCGATAACGATTGGCAATAACGTCTGGATCGGAAGTCATGTGGTTATTAATCCAGGCATCACCATCGGGGATAATTCTGTTATTGGCGCGGGTAGTGTCGTCACAAAAGACATTCCACCAAACGTCGTGGCTGCTGGCGTTCCTTGTCGGATTATTCGCGAAATAAACGACCGGGATAAGCAATATTATTTCAAAGATTTTAAAGTTGAGTCTTCAGTTTAAATAAGCAAAATTACCTGGTGCGCTCCGCTTATCAGGCCTACAATTTCAGTGATCTACGTAGGCCGGATAAGGTGTTCACGCCGCATCCGGCATAAACTACGCTCGCGGTAACCCAGCCGATTACCGTTTGTAATCGATGGCTTCTGGCTGCTCCAGATATACGGTGGTTTGTGCCGGTTTTGTGCTGGCAATCACCTTGCCGCCACGTACCGAATAGCGCACTGGAACCTGACGGCGCAGCGCGTCAAACCCATTTTCAGCCGGCAGGATAATCAGGTTGGCGCTGTTTCCGGCGGCAATGCCGTAATCCTGCAAATTCAACGTCCTGGCGCTGTGGTGGGTGATTAAATTCAGGCCATCGTTAATCTGCCCATAGCCCATCAGCTGGCAAACATGCAGCCCCATATGCAGCACTTGCAGCATATTCGCCGTTCCCAGCGGATACCACGGATCGAAGACATCATCGTGACCAAAGCAGACGTTAATGCCGGACTCCAGCATCTCTTTAACGCGCGTGATGCCGCGACGTTTTGGATACGTATCGAAACGTCCTTGCAGATGAATATTGACCAACGGGTTGGCGACAAAGTTAATACCGGACATTTTCAGCAAACGAAACAGGCGCGAAGTATACGCCCCGTTATAGGAGTGCATTGCCGTAGTATGGCTGGCGGTGACTCGCGCGCCCATGCCTTCACGGTGCGCCAGGGCAGCAACGGTTTCGACAAAGCGTGATTGCTCATCATCAATCTCGTCACAGTGAACATCGATGAGACGGTCGTATTTTTGCGCCAGGGCGAAGGTTTTATGCAGCGACTCCACGCCATATTCACGGGTAAATTCAAAATGCGGAATCGCCCCAACAACGTCTGCCCCTAAGCGTAACGCCTCTTCCAGCAACGCTTCACCATTGGGATACGACAAAATCCCTTCCTGCGGGAAGGCGACGATTTGTAGATCAATCCACGGCGCAACTTCCTGTTTCACTTCCAGCATTGCTTTCAGCGCAGTCAGCGTTGCGTCCGAAACATCGACATGGGTACGCACATGCTGAATGCCGTTGGCAATCTGCCATTTCAGCGTTTGCCATGCGCGTTGTTTCACATCGTCATGAGTTAATAACGCTTTGCGCTCGGCCCAGCGTTCAATGCCTTCAAACAGCGTGCCGGACTGATTCCAGTTCGGTTGTCCGGCGGTTTGCGTGGTGTCCAGGTGAATATGCGGCTCCACAAACGGCGGTAAAACTAAACCTTGTTCGGCATCCAGGCTGTTTTCAGTTACGGGCATCACGCCGGATTGCGCATCAATGGCGCTGATTTTTCCGTCGTGAAAATGAATCTGCCACAGCCCCTCTTTGCCGGGTAACCGGGCGTTAATAATTGTTTGTAAAGCATTATTCGACACTGTTAGCCTCCACATGCGTCATTGCTGCTGTCGTTTTACGATTCAAAATCGGGTTAAGGATCAGATAGCTCAGCGCGCCACCTAATACCGCGTTGACCGGAACAATTCCCGGTAACCAGTGGCCTGCGGCAATCCCCAGCGCGACCGCCAGAATCGCCACCCAATTGACACTCATCATACGCGTGGTCGCAAAGTGCTCATAGCGGCGACGGTTCATCAGATAATCAGCGATGATCACGCCGCCCACTGGAGGAATAGCTGCCGAAAGGAAGGTCAACCAGCCGACAAAATTGTTATACAGCCATAATGCGCAGACCGTACCGATAATACCGTTAATCACCGAAAGGGTTTTGCTCGACATACCGGTAATGTTGGCGAAACCTAAACCCGACGCATAGAGCGCGTTATCGTTGGTGGTCCAGATATTCAGCCCCAGCACCACAATCGCAGGCAGCAGCAGGCCCTGAGCAATCATCACATCAGAGATATCCGCCATCCCCAGTGCCGCAGCGCCCGCTGCACCGAAAATAAACATCAACGAGTTGCCGAGGAAAAAGGCCACCATCGCCACCAGCACCGCCAGTTTGGCATTACGACCAAACCGGACAAAGTCAGCGGTGAGCGTGCCCGCACTGATAAATGACCCCACAACCAGCGCCAGCGCGACATTGAAATCTAACGGTTGTGCGGGAACGACCGCTTTTAATGCGTCCAGGCCGCCCATGCCGTTAACGGCCAACCACACGGAATAACCGCCAAGACAGGCGATAGCCGGAACCGCAATCACCGAAAGAACTGTCAGCGCCGAAATGCCAAAGAAGACGGTGACGGTCATCAGTAAACCGGAGACGGCAATCAGCAAATTAATATCCAGCCCGGTTGCCTTGCCCACCGGAATAGCAAACATCGCCACGCCAACGCCAAACCAGCCAACCTGGGTGCCGCCCAGCAGCAGTGAAGGCAACCATGAGCCTTTAACACCAAACGAGAAGCGAGCAAGAAGATGGGTGGTCAGGCCGGTTTTTGCGCCAATGTAACCAAGAAATGAAGTGTAAATACCGAGGAGAAGATTACCGATGAGAACTGCGAGGAAGAAATCATGATAGCTAAGACCGGTTCCGAGAGTGCCGCCGGTCCACATACTGGCGGAAAAGAAGGTTAATCCCAGCATGACGAACGTCAATGCCAATACCCCTTTCCGCGCCGACTGCGGGACTGGCCCCTGGCTAAAGTTGTTATCTTGCGACACGAAATTCCCCCTTTTTGCTGTTTGAAACCCAAAAAATCCGCCGCATTCTATTCATCTGAAGATAAAAAGCAATCGTTTTCGTATGGGGATATATTTCTTATATGAATGAGTACAAAAAGGCGGGGGAAACTTATCTGTGTAAAAACAGTGGGTAGGCATGATAAGACGCGTCAGCGTCGCATCAGGCATCTGCGCATGGTGTCGGATGCGGCGCGAGCGCCTTATCCGACCTACGGTTCAGGCCTGTAGGCATGATAAGACGCGTCAGCGTCGCATCAGGCATCTGCGCACGGTGTCGGATGCGGCGCGAGCGCCTTATCCGACCTACTCTTCCATCGCCTGGCGGATCTGATCCAACGACGCCGGATCATCAATGGTCGTCAGATCCCCAGGATCGCGTCCTTCGCAAATCGCCTGGATCGTGCGGCGCAGCATTTTTCCGGATCGCGTTTTTGGCAATTGCGAGACAAACCAGACGTGCGCCGGGCGGCCAAAGTTGCCAATCTGGCTGTCCACCAGCGCCATAATCGCCTTCTCTTGCGAGTGCGCCACCTCACGGTCTTCCAGACTGTCGCTCTCTTTCGGAATGACAAACGCCACCGCCACCTGCCCTTTCAGCGCATCTTTCACCCCAACCACCGCCACTTCGGCAACGCCCGGATGACTGGAGATACTCTCTTCAATCTCACGCGTACCCAGCCGATGTCCGGCAACGTTAATCACATCGTCAGTGCGCCCGAGAATAAAGTGATAACCGTCAGCATCGCGGATGCCCCAGTCAAAAGTGGCGTACACCGGACGGGAAAACAGCGACCAGTACGTCTTCACAAAGCGGTCGTCGTCGCCCCAGATGGTCTGAATACAGCCTGGCGGCAATGGCCCCTCCACTACCAGCATCCCTTTCTCATTGACGCCACACGGTTCGCCGGTGACTTCATTGAGCAACTGCACGTTATAGCCATACATCGGCACGCCGGGGCTTCCCAGACGCGTCGGTCTGTCATCCAGACCGCGAGCAATCGCCATAATCGGCCAGCCGGATTCGGTCTGCCAGTAGTTGTCGATGACCGGCACATCCAGCGTATTGCTCACCCAACTGGCGGTCGGCTCGTCCAGCGGTTCTCCAGCCAGATAGAGCACTTCCAGCGACGAAAGATCGTGTTTGCGAATTTCAGCGGTAGGGAATTTTTTCAGCACGCGAATGGCGGTCGGCGCTGAGAACATGCGGCTAACCTGATATTTCTCGACAATTTTCCACCACACGCCGCAGTCCGGCCAGGTCGGCAATCCTTCGTAAACGATAGTCGCCATCCCCGCCAGCAGCGGCGCGTAAACGATATACGAATGCCCTACCACCCAGCCGATATCCGAAGCACAAAAGAACACGCCGCCCGCTTTGCCGCCAAAAATGGTGTCCATCGAGGTCGCCAGCGCCACCGCATATCCGCCGACATCACGCTGCACACCTTTAGGTTTGCCGGTCGTGCCGGAGGTGTAGAGAATGCAGGAGGTTTCGTTGGATTCCAGCCATGCCACCGGCACCCGCGCGCCGATGTGCTGATGGCGCAACGACGCGAAATCGACATCCCGCCCGCTAACGCGCGCCATTTTCGCCAGCCCGCGATCCACCAGTAAAACGTGACGCGGCTGATGCTGTGCCTGACTTATCGCATCGTCGAGCAATTTTTTATACGGAATGATTTTACCGCCGCGCGCCCCGGCATCAGCCGAGACAATCAGCACCGGTTTAGCGTCATCAATTCGCGCCGCCACGCTGTGCGAGGCAAATCCACCAAACACCACCGAGTGAATAGCACCAATGCGCGCGCAGGCCAGCAGGGTAATATGCGCTTCGGCAATCATCGGCATATACACCAGCACCCGATCGCCACGCTGCACGCCCAGCGAGCGCAGCATTGACGCCACCGCATTCACTTCGTCATGCAGTTGGCGGAAGGTAAAGGTACGCTCTTCCTCTGTTTCCGAAGAGACGGCAATCAATGCCAGCGCCTCTGGCTGTTTCTCCAGCCAGCGATCGATAGCGTTGTGACACAAGTTGGTTCGGCCTTCACAAAACCAACGGGCAAACGGCGGGTTGCTGTGGTCGAGCGTTTGCGTAAAGGGCGTCTGCCAGTCAATACGCCGGGCCTGCTCGGCCCAGAACTGCTCCGGTTCGTTAATCGAACGCTGATAAAATTCGCTAAAAGACATAATGCTCTCCTGTTGAACTTACGCCTTACCGCCGTTTACTTAAATGACGTACAGGTCGAGATACTCATTGACCGGCATCTGTTCCAGGCGAGTTCTGTCGAGAGAAACCTCCAGAATGCGCTGCTGCTGGCGAGTCGGGAACTGGCGCGCGAGATTGATTTTGAATTTATCGACCAGCTTCGGAATGCCATCCTGACGGCGGCGAGCATGACCAATTGGGTACTCCACCACCACTTCTTCAAATCGCGTGCCGTCGGTGAACTCAAGGGTTATGGCATTGGCGATGGCGCGTTTTTCCGGGTCGTGGTAGTCAGCGGTAAACACCGGATCTTCAAAGCAATTGATCTTCTCGCGCAGGGCGTCGATGCGTTTATCTTGCGCAACGTTGTCCTCGTAATCTGCCGCCGTTAAGCGCCCGAACAGCAGCGGGATCGCCACCATGTACTGAATGCAGTGGTCGCGGTCAGCCGGGTTATTGAGCGGCCCTTTTTTGTCGATGATGCGAATACAGGCTTCGTGGGTGCGAATGGTCACTTTTTCGATATCCGCCGCCGTTTTGCCTGCTGCCTGCATCTGTTCATAGAGCGTCATCGCTGCTTCAACTGCCGTCTGGGAGTGGAACTCCGCCGGGAAGGAGATTTTGAACAGCACATTTTCCATCACGTAAGAACCATACGGGCGCTGGAAGCGGAACGATTCGCCTTTAAAGGAGACGTCGTAGAAGCCCCACACCGGCGCAGTCAGGGCTGACGGATAACCCATTTCGCCGGTTTTCGCCATCAGTGCCAGACGTACCGCGCGGGAAGTGGCATCGCCCGCCGCCCAGGATTTACGCGTACCGGTGTTCGGCGCATGGCGATAGGTGCGCAGCGACTGTCCGTCTACCCATGCCAGCGAAACGGCGTTGAGAATTTCCTCGCGGGTCAGGCCGAGCATTTCGGCGACCACGGCGGTGGAAGCCACTTTCACTAACAGAACGTGGTCGAGGCCGACGCGGTTAAAGGCGTTTTCCAGCGCGATGCAGCCCTGAATTTCATGGGCTTTGATCATTGCGGTCAGCACCTGTTTCATGGTCAACGGCGCTTTGCCGCTGGCGACCGCGTTGCGCGAAAGCCAGTCTGCCGTTGCCAGAATGCCGCCGAGGTTGTCGGAAGGATGCCCCCACTCCGCCGCCAGCCAGGTATCGTTGAAATCGAGCCAACGGATCATCGCGCCAATGTTAAATGCCGCCTGGACGGGGTCGAGCTGAAACTGAGTTCCGGGGACGCGCACACCGTTGGGTACGACGGTGCCGGGGACAATTGGCCCCAGCAGTTTTTTACAGGCCGGATATTCGAGAGCTTCCAGACCACAGCCGAGCGTGTCGAGCAGGCAGTAATGTGCGGTGTCGTAGGCTATTCTGGAGCTGATTTCGTAGTTCATCACGTAATCGACGATATCAACGATTTCACGATCAAATTCCGGGCGAATGTTGTTGATTTGAGCTGACATTGGGTACGTTTCCTTATTTTTATTCGTAGAGGTTTACTGGCGCTTATCCAGCGCGACAAACTGGCGGTCTTCCGGTCCAACATAATTGGCGGAAGGACGGATAATTTTGTTGTCCTGACGTTGTTCGATAATGTGCGCCGCCCAGCCAGTGACGCGGGCGATAACAAACAGTGGTGTGAATATCTCGGTGGGAACACCCATCATGTTGTAGGAAACAGCGGAGAACCAGTCGAGATTGGGGAACATCTTTTTCGTCTCCCACATCACCGTTTCCAGGCGATCGGCGATGTTGTACATCTTCAGCGAGCCGCCTTCCTGCGAGAGCTGCTTTGCCACGCGTTTGATCACCTGGTGGCGCGGGTCGGCGATGGTATAAACCGGATGCCCAAAACCAATGACCACTTCTTTGTTTTCCACCCGCTTACGGATATCAGCTTCGGCTTCGTCCGGCGTTTCGTAGCGTTGCTGGATCTCCAGCGACACTTCATTCGCTCCGCCGTGTTTCGGCCCGCGCAGTGCGCCAATCGCGCCAATAATGGCGGAATACATATCAGAGCCAGTGCCCGCAATCACCCGGCTGGTAAAGGTGGAAGCGTTAAACTCGTGTTCGGCGTACAGCACCAGCGAAATATGCATCGCCTTTTCCCAGCTTTGCGACGGCTTTTCGCCGTGCAGCAGATGCAGGAAGTGACCGCCGATAGAGTCGTCATCGGTTTCCGGCTGAATGCGTTCGCCGTTGTGGCTGTAGTGATACCAGTAGAGAAGAATCGAGCTAAGTGACGCCAGCAGTTTGTCGGCAATATCCCGTGCGCCAGAGACGGTATGCCCCTCTTTTTCTGGCAGCGTGCAGCCGAGCGCGGAAACGCCGGTGCGCATAACATCCATCGGGTGTGACGCCGCCGGTAAGGCTTCCAGCACGGTACGCACGTTAGCCGGTAAACCACGCAGGGCTTTCAGTTTCGTTTTGTAGGCGGCGAGTTCGTCACGGGTTGGCAGTTTGCCGTGGATCAGCAGATGCGCCACTTCTTCAAATTCGCAATGTTCCGCCAGATCAAGAATATCGTAGCCACGGTAATGCAGGTCGTTGCCGCTTTTACCCACGGTGCAGAGCGCCGTATTGCCCGCCGGAACGCCGGAAAGTGCCACCGATTTTTTCGGTTTAATGACATGGGTACTGTTTTGCAGGATCGTTGTGTCGCTCATATTGTCCTCGTCATTGTTATCATTTGTAGGGTCGAGATTGTTGTCGGATGCGACGCTATGCGTCTTATCCGACCTACAGTTCAGTTCACCTCGTAGGCCTGATAAGTCGCGTCAGCGGCGCATCAGGCATCGGTTGTCGAATACAACCAACGGGCGTTTTTATTTCACCTGACCACGGGCAAACAGGTCGTCGAGCTTCTCTTCGTACTGGTAGTAGTTGATGCTTTCGTACAGCTCGTTGCGGGTCTGCATGGTGTCGATGACGCTTTTCTGTGTGCCTTCCTGACGCAGGATGTTGTAGACATGTTCAGCGGCGCGGTTCATGGCGCGAAACGCTGAAAGCGGGTAGAGCGCCATTGCGACATGGGCGCTGCGTAATTCGTCGGTGGTAAACAGCGGTGTTGCGCCAAATTCGGTAATGTTGGCGAGGATCGGCACCTGCACCGCATCGGCAAACTGGCGATACATGGCGAGTTCGGTAATCGCCTCCGGGAACAGCATTTCGGCACCCGCTTCAACATAGGCCTGCGCACGCTCGATCGCCGCATCCAGCCCCTCTACCGCCAGCGCATCGGTGCGCGCCATGATCACAAAATCAGGATCGGTTTTCGCATCCACCGCCGCGCGGATCCGATCCACCATCTCTTCTTTCGAGACGATCGCTTTATTCGGACGATGACCGCAGCGTTTCGCACCAACCTGATCTTCAATATGCAATCCTGCCGCACCGGCTTTAATCATCGATTTCACCGTACGCGCCACGTTAAAGGCTGAAGAACCAAAACCGATATCCGCATCCACCAGCAGCGGCAGCGAACAAACGTCGGTAATACGGCGAATGTCAGTCAGCACATCATCAAGAGTAGAAATACCGAGATCGGGCAGCCCCAGCGATCCTGCCGCCACGCCACCGCCGGAGAGATAAATCGTCTGATATCCGGCACGCTGCGCCAGCAGCGCATGGTTAGCGTTGATGGTGCCAACAATTTGCAACGGGGTTTCTTTGCTAAGTGCAGCGCGAAACGCTTTACCTGGAGAGTGTAGAGACATAGCCCATCCTTTGTTATCAACTTGTTATTTACGTTGATAAAGACAAAGCAATGGGTGTGCCACAATTGCCTTAATAAAATTAAACATTTAATTTCAATTAGTTAAAGATAAAGTCATGAAGTAATCCGCAAATATGCGTTTCAGTTAACGTTTCAGGCAATGTTTCACCGCGTTTCATTGCAACAATTATGAAACAAGACTAAACCCAATATTCGGTTTCTTAACTTTGCGGTGCGCTATGGCACATCCACCACGGCTGAATGACGACAAACCGGTTATCTGGACGGTATCTGTAACGCGCCTGTTCGAGCTGTTTCGCGATATCAGCCTCGAGTTTGATCACCTGGCGAATATCACCCCTATTCAGCTTGGCTTTGAAAAAGCGGTGACCTACATCCGCAAGAAACTGGCAAACGAACGCTGCGATGCCATCATCGCTGCTGGCTCTAACGGCGCATATCTTAAAAGCCGCCTGTCAGTGCCAGTTATTTTGATTAAACCGAGCGGCTACGATGTGTTACAGGCACTGGCAAAAGCCGGAAAACTCACCTCTTCTATCGGCGTTGTCACCTATCAGGAAACCATTCCAGCGCTGGTGGCGTTTCAAAAGACCTTTAATTTGTGCCTCGACCAACGTAGTTACATCACCGAAGAAGACGCCCGCGGGCAAATCAATGAGTTGAAAGCCAACGGCACCGAAGCGGTGGTCGGCGCAGGGCTTATTACCGATCTGGCAGAAGAGGCCGGGATGACCGGAATTTTTATTTATTCCGCCGCCACCGTACGCCAGGCGTTCAGCGATGCGCTGGATATGACGCGCATGTCGTTACGCCATAACACTCACGATGCCACCCGCAACGCCCTGCGTACTCGTTACGTGCTGGGCGATATGCTCGGTCAATCACCACAGATGGAACAGGTGCGGCAGACTATTTTGCTGTATGCCCGCTCCAGTGCGGCGGTGTTGATTGAGGGGGAAACGGGGACGGGCAAAGAGCTGGCGGCCCAGGCGATTCATCGGGAATATTTTTCCCGCCACGATGCGCGACAGGGCAAAAAGTCACATCCGTTTGTTGCCGTCAACTGCGGGGCGATTGCCGAATCGCTGCTGGAAGCGGAGCTGTTTGGCTATGAGGAAGGGGCGTTTACCGGCTCGCGACGCGGAGGACGCGCCGGGCTGTTTGAAATCGCCCACGGTGGCACGCTGTTTCTTGACGAGATAGGCGAAATGCCGCTGCCGTTGCAGACTCGGCTGCTGCGGGTGCTGGAAGAAAAAGAGGTCACCCGCGTCGGCGGGCATCAGCCTGTTCCGGTGGATGTGCGGGTCATTAGCGCCACTCACTGCAATCTGGAAGAAGATATGCAGCAAGGGCAGTTTCGCCGTGACCTGTTTTATCGGCTGAGTATTTTGCGTCTGCAACTGCCGCCGCTACGCGAGCGGGTGGCGGATATTCTGCCGCTGGCGGAAAGCTTTCTGAAAGTGTCTCTGGCGGCGCTCTCCGCCCCGTTTTCTGCCACATTACGCCAGGGGTTACAGGCAAGCGAAACCATGCTGTTGCGCTACGACTGGCCGGGCAATATTCGTGAACTGCGCAATATGATGGAGCGACTGGCGCTATTTTTAAGTGTGGAACCGACGCCGGATTTAACGCCGCAATTTTTGCAGCTGCTACTGCCGGAACTGGCGCGCGAGTCGGCGAAGACTCCCATTCCAGGCTTGCTGACAGCACAACAGGCACTGGAGAAATTTAATGGCGATAAAACAGCAGCGGCGAATTATTTAGGTATCAGCCGGACGACGTTCTGGCGGCGGCTGAAAAGCTGAACTGCCGAATGCAGCGCGAACGCTTTATCCGGCATAAATTTCGATAGATGATGATCACCGATAAACTAACGCATCGGGGATGTTTACATAGGATTCAGAATTACTTCTTCTTATAAATATTTGCCGTGCCGTGGATCTTATTGTCAGTTTGACCAGAGGTCAGTACCAACACATCAGCCCCTTTTTCATCGGCTTTTTTGATCAAATCTTCTTTCGCATCTGCGGTCGACATTTCATTACTGGTTAAAATATCACCTATTTTTTCATATTGCGATGCAACCTTTTCAAATTCCGCTTTGGTCATTAATTCTGCGGCATAGACATTGGTAACGGCAAACGCTAACGCACCGACTAACATTTTAGAGATTATTTTCATATTACGGCTCCAGAGTTGTTATCACACTATCACCCACCCACATTATTGGGTTGATTAATAATTAGTTCAGTCAGGGCATAAACGCCAGTAACCGGAAATAAGACACTTTGTGATCTCTCTCGCACCCGATTATTTTTGGTAGAAATATGATGAAGTTACTTCACTTATTTATGGATGAAATCACTATGGATCCTTTGCACGCCGTTTACCTGACCGTAGGATTGTTCGTGATTACTTTTTTTAATCCGGGAGCCAATCTCTTTGTGGTAGTACAAACCAGCCTGGCTTCCGGTCGACGCGCGGGGGTGTTGACCGGGCTGGGCGTGGCGCTGGGCGATGCATTTTATTCCGGGTTGGGTTTGTTTGGTCTTGCAACGCTAATTACGCAGTGTGAGGAGATTTTTTCGCTTATCAGAATCGTCGGCGGCGCTTATCTCTTATGGTTTGCGTGGTGCAGCATGCGCCGCCAGTCAACACCGCAAATGAGCACACTACAACAACCGATTAGTGCCCCCTGGTATATCTTTTTCCGCCGTGGATTAATTACCGATCTCTCTAACCCGCAAACCGTTTTATTTTTTATCAGTATTTTCTCAGTAACATTAAATGCCGAAACACCAACATGGGCACGATTAATGGCCTGGGCGGGGATTGTGCTCACATCAATTATCTGGCGAGTCTTTCTAAGCCAGGCGTTTTCTTTGCCCGCTGTGCGTCGTGCTTATGGGCGTATGCAACGCGTTGCCAGTCGGGTTATTGGTGCAATTATTGGTGTATTCGCGCTACGCCTGATTTACGAAGGGGTGACGCAGCGGTGAGCAGATAATTTACTCTCTACGTAATCAACCTGATTTGCCGAATCCCAACCATCGGCGATGATAGCCCCCGTAATGCGTGGTCCTTATTTCCGATAAGTTTACTTGAGTCTTTAGCTTCCCATTTCAGCCACTCTCCCCTGTGTGGGCTTTTTCATAGGTCTGACCCGTCCTGAATAGCCAAACAATGGCAATGTTCCACTTTGCAGGGATGATAATAAGGGGATCTGATTCAGAAGTGTTTTGAAAAGTTGGACCGCCATCGAGGCCTCGAACCCCGTACCATACAACAATCCTGGTTGTCGTCTGCTCTTCCTGATGAGCTAATGGCGGTTTTTGATATGAGCCTTACAGCATATTTTCTGTCAGGCTTGAGTGCGATGCGTAAGATACAGAAAAGCCCCCACACAAACATGATGGAATTATGATTTTTTTCATATGAATGTCAACCCACACATTCACAAAACATCTG
>OLHG01001004.1_pt1 | contig 18365 bp, 13 predicted proteins | sample 1605971 | NCBI WGS metagenome assembly OLHG01 (sample SAMN03283289) | human gut metagenome | biome: human-associated habitat; material: feces | host: Homo sapiens | place: Peru | collected 2012 | reverse complement strand
TTTCACCGAGGTAGTGTGACCTAAATCTAGCGCGTCTGCCAATTCCGCCACAGGTGCAAATATTAAACTGAAATATAAATAGTGGTTTTGCGAAGTGATACGCGCGTCTTCCGGTCTGAAATATAGTCGCAATGCGTCGCACATAAATGTACTTCCTTTTGCTCGTTATTTCAGACAGCGCATTGCTCCCTTTATCTGCCACAGGCAGCGGTCGCAAGGCTACCAATTCCGCCACGCCCGCATTTTCAATTTCTGCAAGACCTACCGTTAGATAATACTATAAATATCAGCAAAAGTCAAGTATAAGCAAGCAGTATATTACTACTGCTTGCAGAACACGATTCCGTCTTTTTTACTGATTGACTTGATTTTTGCCAAAGATTCAACTCTTACGCCCATATCACGAACGAGGTTGCCGCCTCCCTGATAGGCTTTTTCGATAACAATTCCCGCACCTGCTGTTTTTGCGCCTGCTTTTTCAATAAGCATAAGAAGTGCCGTTAAGGCGCTGCCCTTTGCAAGAAAATCGTCAATGATAAGCACATTATCGTCTTTGTTCAAAAAATCCTTTGAAACAACTATGTCGTAATCCCTTTTATGAGTGTATGAGTGGACGGTTGCGTTGTATGTATCTGAGTAAATGTTTATCGTCTTTGTCTTTTTTGCAAAAACAACCGGAACACCAAAATACTGAGCCGTAAGACAGGCAATGCCGATTCCCGACGCTTCAATTGTCAGAATTTTTGTTATGTTTTCATCCTTGAAAAGTCTGTAAAATTCCTTGCCAAGCTCACACACAAAATTGACATCAATCTGATGATTGAGAAAGCTGTCAACCTTTAATACATTGTCGGCACCAATATGTCCGTCTTTAAGAATTCTGTCTTCTAAAAGTTTCATATCAATCTCTTTTCTGAAAAATAAAATAGTAACAAACAATACGATAAATTATACTACAAAGATTTGCACATTTCAATTGATTTTTGTGATATTCCATGCCTTATTTTTCTTATTTTCGCAAAAAATTAAATTCAGACACAAAAAAGGCAGTCGTGATAAAGCGACTGCCCCTGTGTTTTATACTTCAATATTTTTAATTGAATCAAATTCGTCCGTGATTTCTTTTGACGGCTTTTTTGAAAGAAGAGAAACAACAACATTCACAATAAGCGCAAGTCCGAAGCCTACAACAAGTGAATAAAGATTTGTTACCGCATAAAGCGTTTGACCGTTTACAAGCGGAATATAGTCCCATATGATAACTGTCAGAGCACCTGTTGCCATACCGCTGATTGCACCCGAAAGTGTTGAGCGTTTCCAGAAAAGTGCCAACAGAACAACAGGTCCGAATGCCGAACCGAATCCTGCCCATGCATCCGAAACAAGTCCCATAATGCTTGATTTAGGATTAAGTGCAATGAAGAATGCGATTACAGCAACAACTGCAACTGCAATTTTGCCGACCAAAAGCGAACTCTTTTCGCTTGCATTCTTTTTAACAGCACCTTTGTAAAGATCCTCCGAAACAGCCGATGCAGTGACAAGAAGCTGACTGTCTGCTGTTGACATAATTGCGGCAAGGATTCCGCAAAGGAAAATACCGCCGATAAAGATAAGCACACCGTTGCCTGAGAAAAGCTGCTGGATTGTTCTGATGAATACAGATTCGCTTGTTGCATCGTCAAGCTGTGCTGTAAGGTAGCCTCTTGCGATAAGACCGATAAGGCATGACGCAGTAAGTGAAATAATTACCCAAACAACAGCAATTTTTCTTGACTTCTTGATTTCTTCATTGCTCTTTACAGCCATGAATCTGACAAGGATATGCGGCATACCGAAGTAACCGAGTCCCCACGCAAGGTTTGAAATAATCGAAACAGCCGAAACAGGAGTTCCGTCACCGTTTACAAAGAAGTTAAGGAACTGAGCAGGCTGTTCAACACCTTTTGCGGCAAGCGCAGAACTGAAGCTTGTGTCAAATGTGAGAATTGCATATGCAAGCACCGGAACGGTAAGGATTGCAACAATCATCATAAGTCCCTGAATGAGGTCGGTTGTACAAACTGCCTTGAAACCGCCCATGAATGTATATACAAGAATTACTACTGCGGCAACGATAAGACCGATAACATAAACCCGATTGTAGTTTTCGTCACCGCTTGCGCTGTCCGAGAAGAGCGTTGCAAAAAGCTTTGCGCCCGAACTGAATGCCGACGCTGTGTAAACCGTGAAGAAAACTGCGATGATTGATGCCGAAACAATCTTGATTATGTTTTTATGGTCACGGTAGCGATTTTTGAAAAAGCTCGGAATAGTGAGCGAGTTGCCTGCCACAATTGTGTATTTACGAAGTCTTGCCGAAACAATGTACCAGTTGAGAATTGTGCCGATAAGAAGTCCTACGGCAATCCATGCCTCGCCTGTGCCGGCAAGGTATACGGCGCCCGGAAGTCCCATCAAAAGCCAACCGCTCATATCAGATGCCTGTGCCGACATTGCGGCTGTCCAACTGCCGAGGTTTCTGCCACCGAGAAAGTAGTCCTCATTGTTCTTGTTGCCCTTTGAGCAAACAAAGCCTATTACGATCATAATAATCATATAAGCTATAAACGCACAAAGAACTATTATGTTGTTTGTTGTCATTATGCCCCTCCTGAAATTAAATTTAAAAATCAAATACCTTTTAATTCTATCAAAAATGAATGAATAAATCAAGTGAATTGCAGTATTTAGGGCTTTTATGCAGAAGATTTGTGCATTTGCAAAAATTCAGGAGTAACATTTTGCACATAATTACGAATAAAATAACTTTTATATGCATTTAAAGGGGGATTTTGTGTTGATTTGAAGAATCAAAAGTATTATAATTACATTGATTGCAAATTGACTGTAAAAGGTATGTGGAGAGATAGAAATGAATATGGTAAAAAGAACTTGGGCTGAAATTTCACTTAATGCAATTGAGCATAACTATGATGTAATAAGAAATAAGGTTGCAGACGATACAAAGGTCTGTTGTGTTATAAAGGCTGACGGCTACGGCCACGGTGCAGTTGAGCTTTCACAGATTTATGAAAAACTCGGAGCGGATTTTTTTGCTGTTTCAAATATTGACGAGGGTATAGAAATCAGGAAAAGCGGTTCAAAACTTCCTATTGTGATTCTTGGCTACACTCCCGTTTCGGAAGCAAAAAATCTTGCCGCTTATAATATTTCTCAGGCTGTTTTTTCACTTGAGTATGCAAAGGAGCTTTCTGAAAAATGTGTTGAAGAGGATTGTATCTGCAAAATGCACATCAAGGTTGACTCGGGAATGTCAAGAATCGGCTTTATGTGTCAGGAATTTCCACGGGATGAATATTCTATTGAAGAAATTTGCGAGGCTTGTTGCCTGCCTAATCTTGAGGTTGAGGGGCTTTTTACTCATTTTTGTGTGTCTGATGAAGATGCCGAGGGCAGAGAGTTCACAAACAAGCAGTATGAAAACTTTATTCATGTGCGTGACAGCCTTAAAAAGCGAGGCGTTGATATCAGCGTTGTTCATTGCTCAAACAGCGGCGCAATTGAAGATTACCCCGAAACCTGTTGCGATATGGTAAGAGCAGGTATTATCCTCTACGGACTTGCTCCGTCATCAAAGCTTGCCGACAGACTTGACCTTGTTCCTGCAATGACTCTTAAAACAGTTGTCGCTTTTGTAAAAGAGGTTCAAAAGGGTGCAACAATTTCCTACGGCAGAACTTTTACAGCCGACAGAAAGATGAAAATTGCAACCGTTCCTATCGGATACGCTGACGGATTCATCAGACAGAATGCAAAAGACGGCTATATGACGGTGAACGGAAAGAAAGCGAAAATTGTGGGCAGAATATGTATGGATCAGACAATGCTTGATGTTACCGATATTGAAGATGTCAAGACAGGTGACGAGGTTGTCGTATTCGGTACAGGCGAAAACGGTGAGCCTACTGCAGATTCACTTGCCGAAAATACAGGAACTATAAACTACGAAACCGTCTGTCTTGTCGGAAAGCGTGTTCCGAGAATTTACATTAAAGACGGAAAAATTGAGAATGTGATGTATAAATTATGAGATTACTTGCTGTTGACGGAAACAGTATTGTAAACCGTGCGTTTTACGGAATAAGACCGCTTACTACAAAGGACGGTCAGTTTACAAACGCAATTTACGGATTTCTTACAATGCTGTACAAAATTAAAAATGAAGAAAATCCCGACGCCGTGGCGATTGCCTTTGACCTGAAAACACCGACCTTCAGGCACAAGGCTTATGCAGGCTACAAGGCAACACGAAAAGGTATGCCGGAAGAGCTTGCATCACAAATGGAACCGCTGAAAAAGCTTCTTACCCTTTTAGGCTATAAGCTTGTTACCTGCGAGGGTTTTGAGGCTGACGATATTCTCGGTACGCTCGCCAAGGCTTGTGAAGAAAACGGAAACGAGTGCGTTATTGCAACAGGTGACCGTGACAGCCTTCAGCTTGTGTCGGACAAAACAAGCGTTCATCTTTGCTCGAACAAACAGGATATACTCTACACCCCCGAAAAGATTCTTGAAACTTACGGTGTAACTCCAAAGGAGCTTATAGAAATCAAGGCAATTCAGGGCGATACTTCGGATAATATTCCGGGTGTTGCGGGAATAGGACCAAAGGGTGCAGGCGACCTCATTCAGAGATATCACACGGTTGAGTATATCTATGACCATCTTGATGAACTTGAAATCAAGGACGGTATTCGCAAAAAGCTGACTGCATCAAAGGATAATGCAATTCTCAGCCGTATGCTCGGTGAAATAAACTGCAACGCTCCTGTTGACACAAATGTCGAAAATTATGTTGTAGATATGAAAGATGCCGATGAATGTGCCGGATTTATGGCAAAGCTTGAACTGTTTTCTTTAATAGAAAAATACGGTATCAAGGCTGACAAAAACACAAAGACAAAAGAAACTGAGAAAAAAACACTTGAGGTTGTATCTGATTTTGATGAAAATGAACTTTTAAAAAATGTTAAGTTAGAGAAAAAACTCTATATTAGCTTTGAAATTGAGAATAAAGAATTAAAATCCTTTGCCGTGCTTTTTGACGGCAAGGTGTATATAAGCACGGACGAAGAACTTTTTGTTAAGTTTATTGCCGACAGTGAACTTGAAAAGTACACAAGAAACATCAAAACGCTCTACGCTTATGCCGATGAGAAAAATATTGATGTTGAAAACATTGTGTTTGATATTGAGCTTGCGGCATATCTGATTGAACCGTCGTCAAAGGATTATTCGGACAAAAATCTTTGTGCCGCTTACGAAATCACTCTGCCCGTCTGCACTGATGAGCAGAATGAAAAATACGAGGCATTTGCCTGTTACGCAGAATTGTGCGAAAAACTCGGCGATAAAATCAAGGCTCACGGTCAGGAAAAGCTGTTGAGTGAAATTGAAATTCCGCTTGCAAAGGTGCTTGCAAGAATGGAAAATATCGGTGTCTGTGTTGACCGACAGGGCATTGAAGGCTACGGAGAAATGCTTTCGGCACAGATTAAGGAGCTTGAAACCGCAATTTATGAAAGTGCCGGCTGTGAGTTTAACATCAATTCTCCAAAACAGCTTGGCGTAGTTTTATTTGAAAACCTCGGACTCCCCTGCAAAAAGAAAACGAAGAGCGGCTACAGCACAAATGCAGAGGTGCTTGAAAGCCTGAGGTATGACCACCCTGTTGTTGAAATGGTGCTGAGATACAGAACGCTCTCAAAGCTGAATTCAACCTACTGCGAGGGACTTTTAAAGGTCATTGCAGATGACGGCAGAATCCATTCAAACTTTAACCAGACCGAAACAAGAACAGGCAGAATCAGCTCAACAGAGCCGAATCTCCAGAATATCCCCGTAAGAACCGAGCTTGGCAGAGAGATGAGAAAGTTTTTCTGTGCAGGAGAGGGTCAGGTGCTTGTTGATGCCGACTATTCGCAGATTGAACTCCGTGTGCTTGCCCATATTTCGGGTGACAAAAATATGATAAAAGCGTTCAGGGACAACGAAGATATCCACGCAATCACAGCGTCACAGGTGTTCAATATGCCGCTTGATATGGTAACTCCGATTATGAGAAGCCGTGCAAAGGCGGTCAACTTCGGCATTGTTTACGGTATCGGTGCATTTTCTCTTGCAAAGGATATCGGTGTTTCAAACAGAGAGGCAAAGCGCTACATTGAAAGCTATCTTGCACACTACAGCGGTGTTGACAGCTATATGAAAAATGTTGTTGAAAGAGCAAAGGCTGACGGCTATGTTGAAACGATGTTCGGCAGAAGAAGAAATCTTCCCGAACTCACCTCGAGCAAGCATATGATCCGTGCATTCGGTGAGAGAGTTGCAAGAAATATGCCTATTCAGGGCACAGCCGCAGACATTATCAAAATTGCAATGATTAAGGTTGACGAGCGAATGAAAGCCGAAAATCTCCGTGCAAGACTTGTGCTGCAGGTTCACGATGAACTTATTGTTGAAGCTCCGCAGGATGAGAGCATGAGGGTTGCGCTCATCGTTCAGGAAGAAATGGAAAACGCAGTAAAAATGAGCGTTCCGCTCACAGCCGATGCGGCAGTCGGAAGGACTTGGTATGATGCAAAAGGATAACAGAACAATTGCCTTTGTCTGCACGGGCAACACCTGTCGCAGTCCTATGGCAGAGGCAATTTTTAATGATATGGCAGAGAAAAACGGTGTTTGCGTCAGGGCGGAAAGCTTTGGCATTGCGACCTCAACGGGACTTCCCGTGTCGGAAAATTCCGTGATTGCCTGTAAGGAAATCGGAATTGACCTTTCGGGCAAAGCTTCAACAGCCGTAGCTGATGCCGGCATTGAAAAATACGAAAAATTTTACTGTATGTCGCAAAGTCACGCAAAAATGTTGATGCAGTTTTTTCTTGTACAGCCCGAAAAAATCGCCGTGCTCGGTATAAGCGATCCCTACGGCGGTGACATTGAGGTGTACAGACATTGCCGTGATGAAATTGTTAATTCTGTAAAGGAAATATTAAAAGCGTATGAAAATTGACAGAATGACCGAAAATCAGCTTGAGGCGGTTGCACAGCTTGAACAGCGGTGCTTTTCGCATCCGTGGTCATTTAACAGCCTTGAAGAAGAACTGAACAACGAAACCTCGCTGTTTTTTACCGCAACGGAAGATAATGCCGTTGTCGGATATATAGGGATGAGCGTTGTTGTTGACGAGGGTTACATTTTCAATGTTGCCGTTGACGGCACACACAGAAATCGGGGAATAGGTTCGGCGCTTGTTGAAACGCTTGTGAACTATGCCAAGAAAAATAACCTCTGCTTTCTCACTCTTGAGGTTCGTGAAAGCAACAAAAATGCCCGTTCTCTCTATGAAAAATTCGGATTCATCAAGGTGGGAGAGAGGAAAAACTACTACTCTTCTCCTGCTGAAAACGCTGTTTTAATGACACGCTTTTTTTGACATATATATGTAATAAAACATTATATTAATGATATTACGGAACTTCGTCATAAATGTTTCGTAGTGAAAGGAAAATTATGAAGATACTCGCAATAGAATCGTCCTGTGACGAAACTGCGGCAGCGGTTGTTGAGGACGGCAGAAACATAATATCCTCGGTGGTTGCTTCTCAGGTTGAGGAACACAAGCTTTACGGCGGTGTTGTTCCCGAAATAGCATCACGCCGTCACGCAGAGGCAATTGTTCCTGTTGTAAGACAGGCTCTTGAAGATGCAGACTGCACGCTTTCGGATATTGACGCAATCGGTGTTACATATGCCCCCGGACTTATCGGAGCGTTGCTTGTGGGAGTGAATTTTGCAAAAGGACTTTCACTCGCAACAGGAATTCCCCTTGTGCCTGTTCACCATCTGCGTTCGCATATTGCGTCAAATTATATTTCAAATAAAGAATTAAAACCGCCGTTCCTCTGCCTTGTTGTGTCGGGCGGTCACAGCCACATTGTTATGGTTGAGGACTACACAAAGATGAAAATTATCGGCAAAACCCGTGATGATGCCGCAGGCGAGGCTTTTGACAAAGCCGCAAGAACAATGGGAATGCCGTATCCGGGCGGAATTGAAATGGACAGAGTTGCGGAAAACGGCAATCCGTTTGCATTCAAGCTCCCTCGTCCCGCAGTTCACGACGCACCGTATGATTTCAGCTTTTCGGGACTTAAAACAGCCGTAATCAACCTCATTCACAATTCGGCACAAAAGGGTGTTGAGCTCAACAAAGCCGATGTCTGCGCGTCATTCCGCTATGCCGTTGTCGATTGCCTTGTTACAAACTTTATCAAGGCGGCTGAAGACTTGAAACAGAAAAAGCTTGTAATCGCAGGCGGTGTTTCGGCAAACTCACTTCTCAGAAGAACCCTTGCAGAAGAGTGTAAAAAGCGTGATTGGGAAATGTATATGCCCGAAAAATCTCTTTGCGGTGACAATGCCGCCATGGTCGGTTCACAGGGATATTACGAGCTTCTCAGCGGAAATATTGCAGGAACAGACCTCAATGCTTTTGCCACAATGAGTATTGAAAAAGGCTGATTTATTCGCAAATAATCACTAAAACACTTGCTATTTTATCAAGAATATACTAAAATAGTGTTAATAAACCGAAAGGACGATTTAAAATGAGCAATCCTATTGTTACTTTTGAAATGGAAAACGGAAAAACAATCAAAGCGGAGCTTTATCCCGAAATTGCTCCGAATACTGTAAATAATTTTCTCAGCCTTGTAAACAAGGGTTACTATGACGGACTCACATTCCACCGTGTAATCTACGGATTTATGATTCAGGGCGGTTGTCCCGAAGGCACGGGCATGGGAGGTCCCGGATATTCAATCAAGGGTGAGTTTGCTATGAACGGCTTTGAAAATGACCTCAAGCACACAGAGGGTGTTCTTTCAATGGCTCGTTCGATGATGCCCGATTCAGCAGGCTCGCAGTTCTTCATTATGCACAAGAACGCTCCTCACCTTGACGGTCAGTATGCCGCTTTCGGCAAGGTAATCGAGGGTATGGATGTTGTAAATGAAATTGCAGAATGTGACACGGACTATTCTGACAAACCGCTTGACCCGCAGGTTATGGCAAAGGTTACAGCAGAAACCTTTGGCGTTGACTATCCCGAACCCGAAAAGTGCTGATATAATCAGGAAAGGAAAATTAGTATGAATGTTTTGCTTGCAGGCGGTGCCGGATATATCGGCTCGCACACTTGTGTTGAACTCATCAACGCAGGTCACGATGTTGTAATTGCAGATAATTTTTCAAACAGCTGTCCCGTGGCGGTTGAAAGAGTGGAAGAGCTTACAGGAAAGAAAATTCCCCTCTATGAAGCCGATGTTTGTGACAGGGATGCCGTTGAAAAGATTTTTTCGGAAAATAAGATTGATGCGGTAATTCACTTTGCAGGTCTTAAAGCAGTAGGCGAAAGCTGCGAAAAGCCTGTTGAATACTACCGCAACAATATTGATTCAACACTCACTTTGCTTGAAGCAATGAAGAAACACGGTGTAAATAACTTTATTTTCAGCTCAAGTGCCACGGTTTACGGCACACCCGAAACAGTTCCGCTTGTTGAAACAATGCCAAAGGGTTCTCCGACAAACCCATACGGCTGGACAAAGTTTATGATGGAACAGATTCTTACGGATGCCGCAAACGCAAATCCCGATATGTCTGTTGTTCTTCTCCGTTACTTCAACCCGATTGGTGCTCACGAAAGCGGCAGAATCGGCGAAGACCCTAACGGAATCCCGAACAACCTTATGCCGTACATAACTCAGGTTGCCGCAGGCAGACTCAAATGTCTTGGTGTGTTTGGTGACGATTACCCGACTCATGACGGCACAGGTGTGCGTGACTATATCCATGTTGTTGACCTTGCAAAGGGTCATGTTAAGGCTATTGAATATTCCGCAGTTCATAAGGGAACAGAGGTGTTTAACCTCGGCACGGGAGTCGGATACAGCGTTCTTGATATTGTAAAGGCTTTTGAAAAGGCAAATTCAATCAAAATTCCTTATGTAATCAAGCCCCGCCGTGCAGGCGACATTGCAGAATGCTTTGCCGACGCAACAAAAGCCAAAAATGTGCTTGGTTGGGTTGCCGAAAAGAACCTTGAGGATATGTGCAGAGACAGTTGGAACTGGCAATCTAACAATGTTAATGGTTACAAATAACAAATTATCATCATTTAATTTGTGCAATCCTACAAAAAACAATATTTTGTAAAATAATCTACGGTTAAAGGTCATTTACAGTTGACTTTTAATGGTCGATTGTTGTATAATGATAATGCTTATAGAAGCATTATCACATAAGGAGGAAAAAGAAAATGTTCAAAAAAGCACTTAGCCTTTTACTGTCTATGATGCTTGTTGTGACATCACTCGTTGTAACTGTAATGAGCGTTTCCGCTGCCGGCGATACATATTTCGTATCCGGTTGTGAAGAACTCACAGGTTACAAGTGGGCTACGACTGAAGCAACTTGCGGAGATAATGTAATGACAGCAAACGGCGACGGTAACTACGAAAAAGTATTTACCAACGTAGCAGTCGGCAACGGCTATCAGTTCAAAGTCGTTAAAAACGACGGTGAAGAATGGATTGGTATCGGTGACGGCTACGAACAGAACTTCACATTCAATGTAAAAACTGCTTGTGATGTAACAGTAACTTTCAACCCAACAACAAAGGAAATCAATGTAACAGGTGACGGCGTTGATATTCCGAAAGACCTTGTTATTGACCATGTTACAGCTGTAGGTAACGGCTTTGGTGAATGGCTCCATGCTAAGGACTGGAAGGTAGATGCTGATGTTAACAATTTAACAGAAACATCTGAGGGTTCAAAGGTTTATCAGATTACCTACGAGAACCTTGACGCTTACGAGAACTATCAGTTCAAGTTTGCTGCAAACAGTTCTTGGGCAGACAACTGGGGTCTTCCTGAGTCAGGCGGTGCTCCGCTCAACGAGTGGTTCGACCTTACGTACAACGGTCAGGATATGATTATTGACACTGATGAAGCAGGTTACGATGACGGTTATGATATCGTTCTTACACTTGACCTTTCAAACTTCAGCTATGCAACAAAGCAGGGTGCTAGATGCAAGATTGACATTGTAACAGGTGACGAGCCTACAGAGCCGGCAACAGAAGAGCCTACAACAGTAGCAGCTCCTACAACAGCAGCTCCTGAAACAACTCCTGCAACAGAGCCTGCAACAGAGCCTGCAACTGAGCCTGCAACAGAGGCAGCTACAACAGCTGCTGCTGAAAATGGTCTTACAGTAAAGGCTACTTCAAACCTCTTCCCTGAGAAGAAGATCGTTCTTAGCCCTGACCAGAAGACATTCAAGGTTACTTATGTATTCCAGTCTAAGGACAAGGATGTGCTCGACTTCCAGTGGTTTATGCACTATGATTCAAACGTACTCAAGCCAACAGATAATACAAAGAAGTCAACTTCTTTTGAATATCCCAGCCAGGGCAGCTACATGTTCAACAAGGACATTCCGGGCGAGATCGGTGCTTGCGGTTCAAACCTCAGTCTTTATAACTCAACCTCAAAGGAAATCGTACTTGCTTCAGCTGAGTTTGAAGTAATTGATCCTTCAGCTACTGAAACAACAGTTGATCTCGATGCACAGGTACTTCGTCTTTCAAAGGTTGATCCTGACACAGAGTTCTCAATTACAGAAGAAGAAGTAGAGATTACAAACTTTGGTCTCAATCAGGAGAACTATGATAAGTTCGTAACTGTTTGCAAGACAGATTCAGTTCCTGTTTCTTCAGAAGAAACAACAGTAGCTCCGACAACTGAAGAGGCTACAACAGTAGCTCCTACAACTGAAGAGGCTACAACAGTAGCTCCTACAACTGAAGAGCCGACTGAAGCTCCTACAACAGAAGAAGCTACAACAGCTCCTGCAACAGAGCCTACAACAGTAGCTCCTACAACAGAGCCTACAACAGAGCCTGCTCCTGCAGCAGAGCCTACTTATGTAGTAGCCGGTACAGAAGGATTTGCCGGTCTTAATTGGATTGCTGATCCTGTACTCGCTGCTCAGAATGTTATGACAAAAGACGGCGACTTGTACACAAAGACATTCGCTGCAGTTCCTGCAGGCAAAGACTATCAGCTTCAGGTAGTTAAGAATGTAGAAAACGGTAAAGATCCTGAAACAGGCGACACAGTTTGGGATCAGACTTGGTTTGGTATCGGCGAAGAACACAAAGATAACCTCACATTCAATGTAACAGATACTTGTGATGTAACAGTAACATTCAATCCTGCTACAAACGAAATTAATGTAACAGGTGACAACGTTAAGGTTGTTACAGATCTCGAAGTTGAGTATATTACAGCAGTAGGTAACGGCTACGAAGGCTGGCTCAACGGTGTAGCATGGGGTGTTGACGCTGCTTCAAACAAGATGGATGAGATTGCTAATAAAGTTTATAAGATTTCTTATACAAATGTAGCATCATCAGACAACTATGAATTTAAGTTTGCTGCAAACGGTTCATGGGCTGCTAGCTGGGGTCTTCCGGAAGGAAAGAACGGTGCTCCTGTTGGCGAAAACTATGCTCTTACATACAACGGTCAGAATATGGTTCTCGATACAGTAGCTCTTGGTTATGAAGAGGGTACACTCTTAGATGTAACACTTACACTTGACCTTACAAACTTTGACTATCCTTCAAAGCAGGGTGCAAAGGCATTTATTCAGGTTGCACCTCAGGCTCCTTCTGACGAAGCTACAATCACAGCTTCTTCAAACATCTGCCAGGCTAAAGGCACAGGCACATACAAGGTTGGCGACAAGGTATCTGTTTACTATGTTCTCGATACTAAGGACGCTCAGGTAGAGGATGTTGAGTGGAAACTCTCATTCGACAAGGATGCACTTGAACTCAACTCACTTACAATGCCTGCAATCAATGATGGTCTTGTCAACACTGACAACTATTCAGGTAACGCTTCAAGTCTTTCACTTTACAACTTTGCCGGCGGTAAGAAGCTCGTTGAGGCTACATTTACTGTAAAGGCAGCAGGTGAAACAGAAGTAAACCTTAATGTTGTTGATCTTACACTTGCTAAGCTCAACGCTGATACAGGTCGTGCAGATGAAGAATCAGAGTACGAGGCAGTTGTTAACAGCGACATTGCTAATGATATCTTTGATAACATTAACTCAGAGGCTAAGGTAGAAGCTTATGTTGAGCCTACTACAACAGAGCCTACAACAACAGAGCCTGAAACAACAGAGCCTGAAACAACAGAGCCTACAACAGTAGCTCCTGAAACAACAGAGCCTACAACAGTAGCTCCTGAAACAACAGAGCCTACAGATGCTCCTGCAACAGAGCCTACAGATGCTCCTGCAACAGAGCCTACAGATGCACCGGCTACAGATGCTCCTGCTACAGTAGCTCCTACTACACCTGATGCTACATCTGGTTCACAGGCTGCAGCAAATGGTCAGTCAACAGCTGACACAGCTACTCCTGACACACCGGCTAACGGCACAAGCAGCAATGCAGTACAGACAGGCAATGCTTCTATGGCAATAGTTATCCTCTTAGCTCTTATTTCTGCTACAGGTGTTGTTTATTTCACAAGAAAGAGATTCACAAAGTAATTTGAATTTCTGATTGTAAAAAATTGTTGACGATGTTGACGGTTTTAAAAAAATAATTTTTCACCCCTCGGTGCTCCGAGGGGTGTTTTTGTTTAACCTCCTTTTAATTGTATGTTTTTGCAGTCGAAAATTTTGGTCGTAAATATTCACACAAAATTCAGTGAAAATTGTGAATATATTCATTGAAATTTTTTTTGTAATGATATATAATAGAAACATCAAACTAAAGGAATGAAAAAAATGTCTAAAAAAATAAAAAGTATTCTTTCAATTCTATTTGTCGCAATTATGACAGCGTCATGCTTTTGTATTCCTGTTAATGCTGCAGATGATGATTTGAAAATCAAAATCTCGTCTGATGACAAAGATTCCGTAACTGCCAAGGTTGGTGATACTGTAAAGTATGCGGTCTATATGTCGCAGACCAATGAAAAGGTAATCGGCATTCAGATGAGCTTCTTCTATGATGACGCTTATTTAAAAATGGATGCTGATTCGGTTAAATGTGAAAGCTTTCCTAACTCAGTGGGCAACACGGCTTTGAAGAATTATTACATCTTTACATGGACAGATGTTCAGAACCCTGTGACGCTTAATTCAAACAAATCTCTTGTTTCCGCAGAATTTAAGGTTCTCAAGGGCGGTGAAACCGATCTTTCATACTTTATTTCTGACATCTATGGTGATGATATGACTTACCTAAAGTCATATAAGATTACCTGTAAGCTTTGGGTAAACGGTGAAGAGGTTAAGCAGGATGCAGTTCCGATTGTTGATGAAAAGAAAGCAAGCGAAAACAAACTTCAAGGCGACTTCATAAACTATGTTGACGGTATGGGTGAGGAGAATACTCCTAACAAAGATGACCATAAATCTGTAATTGTTGAGAAAAGATACATTGCAACCCAGAAAAGCACCTCAGTTGTTGATGTTACAAAGACTGTTGAAACATCAACAAACGGTTCGGGTTCGGGTTCAAGCACAACAATTATTATCGTCGTTGCGATAGCGGTCGTATTGCTTGCAGCGGGAGCGATAATTCTTGTAAAGAAGAAAGACGATAAGAAAAAATCGGATTCGTTAGGTAATGTAAATTCGGACGAAAATAACGAAAATTGATATCATCTTTGAGTTTAATAGATAAAAATTCATATATTGTCGCTAAATACACAAAATTGTAAATTCAATTTTGTGTATTTTTTTGCTTCAATATAAATTAAAAAGATTGCATTTTTCAATTTTTTGTTATATAATTAGTGCATACCGATAGAAATCGGAAATTTTTTTGGAGGAGATTCAAATGTCAAAAAAACTTATTAGTATCATTTTGTCATGTGTTCTCGTTGCTTCACTTGCAGTTGTAGGTGTTGTAAGCGTTTCAGCAGCTATTGACAATGATGGTCGTTACGTTCCGAGTGAGGGCGTAACAGAAACACACAGAATATACTTCTTTATGCCTGAGTCATGGAAGAGTGAAAAGTTCAATGCATCAGATGCCGGTGCATACTGGTGGAACGGTGCAGACGCTTGCGAGTCTAAAGACGGTACATCAAAGGGTGCTCCGTGGCCGGGATACAAGATGCAGGTTTACGATGCAGACGCTAACATCTTCTATGTTGACCTTCCTGCAGATGCGCCTAATATTATTTTCAACAACTTCCTTAACGGCGGTGAGAAAAATACTGATAAGTCAGGTAATGTAACTTATCAGTTCAGCAAGGAACAGTTCGAGGCTGCTGCTCAGACAAAGGATATGACTTGTCAGTTCTATTCGGCTGGTGATGACGATTACTATGACAATATGTTAGACGGTGAGTTCTGGACAAAGGCTGAAGCGGCTGTCGAGGGTAATGATAAGTCGTTCCTCGGCAACTTCAAGGATAACTTCTTTATCGAGACAGAGAATGAACTCGGTATCTCAATGACATTCGATAAAATGATTTTCGTTATTGATCCTGAAAACTATGATGTTAATGAACTCAGCGGCAAGTTATCATACGGCGGTAACTTCTACTTCTTCTATGGTAAGAACGCAGATGGCAAATATGAGTACGGCGGACTTCCTGACTATGAAATGGCTAAGGAAAATGGTGTAGTTCATGTTCTTGACAAAGATGCTAAACCTGCTACACCTATACAGCCGAATAAGCCCGGCAACAACAACAACGGCAACAACAACAACGGCAACAATAACGGCGGCAACAACAACGGTGGCAACAACAACAACGGTGCCAACAATAACGGTGCCAACAACAACGGTGGCAACAACAACGGTGGCAACACAAACCCAACTGCTACAGTTCCCGCTCCTGATAAGAATGCTACATCTTCAGCAGATTCAGTTTCTACATCAGACACAACACCTACAAGTGGCAACGGCGCAGTTCAGACAGGCGTTGCAACAGCAGCTGCAGCTCTCGCAGTTGTTCTTATTGCAGGCGGTGCAGTTCTTTACACACGCAAGAGATTTGAATAATCTCACTTGAATAATTATATATAAATATAATTGCTTATGCCCTCCAATCGGAGGGCATTTTTGCTTTACTGTTTATTATTTGTTCTCTTATGTATGACTGAATAAGCGGAAATTACGGATGAAAATATGCCAAAATTCCGTAAAATGCAAATTTGGCGGAATTTAACACAAAAATTTGGTTGTTATTACATTGAGATTAAGATTCAAAATTCCCTGTAACACTTGATTTTTACTGCGTTTTATACTATAATAAGCATACAGATGCAAGTATGGTGTCGGAAATTCATAAGGAGGATATTTAAAATGTCCAAAAAAGTTATAAGTCTTTTATTGGCTGTTATGCTTACAATGGCAATGATTGCAGTTGCTGCAGTCAGCGTTTCTGCCGATACGGACGATGAAGGCAGATATGTTCCTTCTGAAGGCACGAAGACTTACCGTATATATTTCTATAAACCTGCTTACTGGGAAAACGAGTTCGCATCAGATACAGATATTTTTTGGCAGAGCGGTTCTGACAGCCCTTCTGCTTTCCCCGGTTACTGTGCTCAGAAAGCCGATGTCCCGAATGTATACTATTGTGATGTTCCGACGGATGTTGACAATGTAATCTGGAATAATGTTATTGACGGCGCTGACGGCTCAAGCAATTCTGAGATTGCTCCTGCTTATAAGACAACCGATATAGCTTTGGTCGGTTATGATGCTAAAAAATCCGACTATTATCCTGAAGGTGTAAAAAACTTTGATAATATGATTTATGTCATCAATCCCGACAGCACATCTGTTGACGATGAGGGCAAATCAGTCTGTTCAGGTGAATGGTTCTACTACTACGGTAATGGCGAGTACGGTACTGTTCCAGTAAAGGAAAAGCTTAAGAGCGGTGATTATTACGGCGAAGACGGTGTGTTTCCCACAGAATACACTGCCTTGGAGGAAACAACAACTGCTCCTTCCGCAAAAGCTGCGACAGAACCGGCGGCTACAGAGTCTGCTGTTGAATCAACTGCTGCAACTTCGCCTTCCGAAGATTCTTCGCTTGCACTCACAGTTAATGCAACATCAAATTATTTTCCGATGGCAACTGCACAGTACAACCCGACTACAAATCAGGTAACGGTTACATACAATTTAGAGTCCGCTGAGAATGTTCTTGACACGCAGTGGTACATTTCGTATGACACGGCAATTCTTTCCCTTTCAAAAGATAACAATGTAAAGTCTGTTTGTCCTGTAATGAACGGCAAGGGCGCTTATGTCAACTTGTGTGATGAGGATGACGGCACAGGTTATGTTAGATTCTGTGCAAGCGACCTTTCGCTCTATAATTTCAGTGAAAAAACTCCTTTTGCAAGGATTGTTTTTGATGTAAAGGATATTTCAAAGGTCGCTCCGGTTTCTACAACTGTTGACCTTGTTGTTCAGGTACTTCGTGTTTCTGAGCTTGATCCTGACACCGAAATGACAGACAGTGACAAGGAAGTTGTTCTTGTTGATAAGGAAATTGTAAAAAAAGACCCTGTTGCCGTTGCAAAGGTTGACCTTTCTACAATGCTTACACTTTCAACTTATGTTGAGCCTGCTACAACTACTGCTCCTACTACGGTTGAAACGACAGAGGCTCCGTCAACAGAATCTTCAACAGCGACTTCTCAAGCGGCTTCAACCGAGAAGCCAACGCAAATCCCTGCGCAGACTTCTGCGACAGAATTTGTAACTGAGAAAATCAATTCAACATCCGACACCCCCGATACACCCGACAGCAACGGCGGCAATGACGGCGTTGTTCAGACAGGTGAAGCTCCTCTGGCTGTTGTAATTCTTACACTTCTCATCGGCTCAACTTGTGTAATGTTCGTTCTTCGTAAGAAGGAAGAAATCCTTTAACGGCTGATAAAGACTAATAATTAAGAGGGCTGACCAAACAAAGGTCAGCCCTCTTTCTGTGCTGTGATTGAGGTTTAAAATCCTGATAAAAATACAAAAAAAACAGCTCCACTATTTTTAGTGGAGTTGTTTCGTAATCTGTAAAATCAGTTAGCTCTGGTAACCTTACCTGAACGCAAACAACGGGTGCAAGCATATACACGCTTTGGTGAACCGTCAACAATAGCCTTAACACGCTGTACGTTGGGCTTCCATGTTCTGTTTGATCTTCTGTGTGAGTGAGATACCTTAATACCGAA
>OLHG01000999.1_pt1 | contig 18499 bp, 16 predicted proteins | sample 1605971 | NCBI WGS metagenome assembly OLHG01 (sample SAMN03283289) | human gut metagenome | biome: human-associated habitat; material: feces | host: Homo sapiens | place: Peru | collected 2012 | reverse complement strand
TTTGCGCATCTTGACGAAAACGGAAAGGAGCGCTAAAATGAAACTGAAATCTGTGGGCGTTCTCCCTGTGGAGAACTGCGCACGAAAAAATCAAACAGGAGGAACAGAAGACCATGAGAAGACGAACACTGAGCCTGCTCCTGGCCCTGATGCTGACAGCCCAATTGGTGCTGCCCGCGGCGGCGGAAGCGGTGGAGCTCCAGCCCACGGAAGAAACCGTGGCCCAGGAGCTGCCAGAGGAGCAGACTGAGGAAACGGAAGCGACCACCGAGGAAACAGAGGAGGCCACGGAGGTCCCGGAAGAGACTGAGGTGCCCGACGAGACCGAGGAGACGGAGGCCCCCACGGAGGAGGCCGAGCCTACTGAGACGGAGGAGACGGTGGAGGAGACCACCGAGGAGACCGTGGAGGAAGTGGAGGCCAATGAGGCTGCGGATGGGTTTAATTACGACATCAAGAATGGCGGAGCTTCCATCACGGGGTATACAGGAAGCAGCAGCGTTGTTGTGATTCCGGAGGAGCTGGACGGGAAAACAGTCTTGTCCATTGCTTCCAAGGCGTTTAACGGAAATACCGTCCTGACGGAGGTTGTGCTTCCGGATACGGTGACGGCTATTGGTTCTGCAGCATTTCAAAATTGTACGAATTTACGGAAGGTCAACTTGCCTAAGCGGCTGGAAACCTTGGGGGCTTCGGCTTTTAAGAATTGTGCGTCTCTGAAGTCCATTGAGATACCCAAAAGCTTGATTACGGCTGGCAGTACTGCAACCAGTTCGGGTTCTTTCGATGGAAGTGGACTTGCTACAGTGACCTTTGAAACCGGGGTTACTAAGATTCCGGATAACCTGTTTAGAAATTGTGCGAATCTGAGGACCATTGATATTCCGGCATCTGTTACGGCAATTGGAAGATACGCATTTTTGGATAGTGTATTGGAAGAGGTTACTTTCCATGAGGGATTGCAGACCATTGGCATTGAGGCTTTCCGCAACACGAAGTTGTCCAGTATGGATCTGCCCAATACGGTAACAGCGGTTGCAGCATACGCATTTAGAAATTGTAACAATCTGCAAAACGTGACGCTGTCCAATCATTTGCAGACTTTAGACGCTTTGGTATTTGGCGGATGCGCTTCCCTAAAGTCAATTGAGATTCCTAAGAGCCTGACTGCGGCTGGCAATAGCGCAAGTGGCTCAGGCGTTTTTGACGGAAGCGGGCTTGCTACAGTGACCTTTGAATCTGGGGTTACCAAGATTGTAGATAATCTGTTCAGAAACTGCACGAATCTGAGAAGCATTGATATTCCGGCGTCTGTTACGGCAATTGGAAGATACGCCTTTGCTTCCAGCGCCCTCGAAGAAATCACCATCCCCGCCACAGTGACCACCATTGGCTATGGCGCTTTCAGTGGCATTACATACCTGACCATCAAGGGCTCCGTCGGAAGCGTTGCCGAGACCTTTGCCAAGGAAAATAACTACACCTTCGTAAACATCGGCACCCCTGTCGCATCCATCACCCTGGAGCCCAGCTCCGTGTCTCTGGAGCCCAAGCAGACCGTGCAGCTGGTGGCTAGTGTCACCCCCGATGCCGCCACCAACAAGGCTCTGACCTGGTCCTCTTCTGATCAGGGTGTGGCTTCTGTAGATACCAATGGCCTGGTAACTGCGAATAAGAGCGGCAAGGCCACCATTCAGGCAGAGGCTGCCGACGGCAGCGGCGTGTATGCCATCTGCGAAGTGACTGTGGCCTGTGTCCATGTGTCCGATGAGGGCACCGTGGTCAAGCAGCCCTCCTGCAAGGAGGAAGGCCTCAAGCAGTATTTCTGCGTCAAGTGCGGTGAGTTCCTGCGGGAGGAAACTCTGCCGAAGACGGACCATGATTTCTACCGTAGCGAAACCGAATACGACGAAAACGGTAACCCCTATTACATTCTGAACTGCTGGGGCTGCGACGAGACCCGGGAAGAGCATGACCATGTGCTCTGGGTCACCGGACCGGACATCCAGTATCTCACCTCCGGCAAGAGCGTGACCTTTGAAGCAAAGTTCGGCGACGGAAAGAACCATCCCGTCAAGTGGACCCTGGGGGACGGCGAGGAGAAGCTTGTGAAGCTCAAAGTCAACGGCAATAAGGTGACCGTTACCGCCGCCAGCGCTCTGAAGGAAAAGGAACTATGTTTGCCTGAGCGCCGAGTCTGATTTTGACCCCTATACGGATTTGGGCAGCGTATCCTTCGATGTCCGTCCCAAGGCAGAGAAGGTGACCATTCGCTACAAGGGTGAGCCCTGCGAGGGCAAGACCGTTACCGTGGACCTGAACGAGCTGATGGAAGGGGAGTACCTGGGATTTGTGGCGCAGGTGCTGCCGGAGGATGCTTACCCCAGTTACTGGGATGATGGCGTCGGCATTCCTTCCACCATTGTCTGGACCGTCAGCGATACCAAGGAAGTCTACGGCACCTACAAATTGGCAAGCGAGAAAATCGAGACCTGGATCCTCCATGCCTTCCTGAAGAAGGACGCCAAGCTGGGTACCATCACCCTGACGGCTACCGACTCCGTCACCGGCAAGAAGGCCAGCGTCAAGGTAGCCACCACCCGCATCTCCACCGGCGTGAACATCACCGCCCCGGAGGACTTTGCCGAAATCGTGGGTGGCAGGACCATGAAGCTCTCTGCCACCCTGGAGGGCAGTCCCAAGGATAAGACCGTGGTCTGGTCTGTAGCCCCGGAGGATACCGCTTACGCTTCTGTCAGCGGCACCACCCTGAAGGCGGCGGATGTGACCGAGGCCCATGACATTACCCTGACCGCTTCCGCTAAAGACGGCGGCGGATCCAAGAGCGTTACCGTCACCGTTCTGCCCAGAGTCACGGCCCTGGGTCTGGAGGCGAAAGGGGAGACCCTGGGCAGCAGCTATACCGTCTCTATCAACGAGATGGAGGAGCCCCTGGTGCTCCGGGCTGTGGCCCTGCCTGCTGACGGCTCCGTCACCGTCAAGTGGACCGGCATGAATGGCAGCTTTGCCGACTTTGAGGCAGATGGGGATACCTTGACCATTTCCAATGTGAAAAAGACCGGAACCCTGACCCTCACCGCCCAGAACGCCGAGGACAGCAGAACCACCAAGGCCTCTGTGAAGCTGACCTTCACCCGTCACGCCGACAGCATCGAAATTCTGGACTCCAAGGGCAAGCCCCTGGGCCAGCAGACCTTGACCCTGGTTGGCGGCAAGAGCTATACCTTCAAGAATACCGTTACCAACAGCAAGGATAAGAGCCTGACGGACAAGGCTGTGGTCTGGACTGTGGACAACACCGACTATGCCTCCATCGTCAACGGCAAGCTCACCGCCAAGACCTTTGCCGGGGAGTCGGTAGAGGTTCGGGTCACTGCCGCCCTGAAGAGCGACATGGCAATCAGTGACACCGTTACCGTGGAGCTGACCCCGAATCTCAAGAAGCAGGTTTGTATTTACGCAGACGGCAGCCGTGTAGACGGCACCACTCAGACCCGGTCTTTGGGTGAAAAGACTGTAAGTCTCAGTGCCCAGGGCGTGGAGGCCGTGACCTGGAAGACCAGCAGCAAGACCGTTGCCACTGTGGACGGGGAGGGCCAGGTGACCTTCCTGAAGGCGGGCACCGTGACCATCACCGCCACCGAAAAGGGCGGCAAGACCACGGCCAATGTGAAATTCAAGTTGGTGAACCCTGTAGAGAAGTTGGAGATCCTGGGCGGCAATACCGTCTCCGGTGGCAAGACCCTGAAGCTCACCGCCAAGCTCACCGGCGCGGTAGCGGGCAAAGTCACCAACAGCAAGGTCACCTGGAGTCTCCGGGCATCCGACAAGGCCTACGCCAGCATCAGCGCCTCCGGTGTACTGACCGCCAAGAAGGTCACCGGCGTGAAGGAGGTCTGGGTCACCGCTGCCTCCGCTGACGGTATTCAGACCACCTGCCGGGTGACTGTTTACCCCATGACCACCGCCGTCCGGGTATACCGGAACGGGGCCAATGTTACCGGCCAGACCCTGGACTTTGAAGAGGGTATGGTTCTGGAGACCCGGAACACCCCCGCCTCTGCCCGCCAGACCTGCACCGCCAAGAGCAACAACGCAGGCGTGAGAGCCGTGGCCCAGGACGGCGGCTTCCGCCTGGAGCGGGTCAGCGGTAAGACCCTCCGCTCCGGCACCAAGGTGACCGTCACCTTCACCGCTGCCGACGGTAGCGGCAAGAACTGCAAGGTTACCGTTAAGATGCCCTGATTTCCCGTAGTTTCCAAGCACCCTCCCGGCGGGCTTTGCCAACCGGGAGGGTTAAAAAAACAGGAGGAATGAACGCACATGAGAAGACGAACACTGAGCCTGCTTCTGGCCCTGATGCTGACAGTCCAATTGGTGCTGCCTGCGGCGGCGGAAGCGGTGGAGCTCCAGCCCACGGAGGAAACCGTGGCCCAGGAGCTGCCAGAGGAGACCGAAGCCCCGGAGGAGACCGAGGCTCCTAGCGAAGAAACGGAGACCCCCGAAGAGAACGAGACCCCTGAGGAAACGGAGAGCCCCGAAGAAACCGAGGTCCCAGAAGAGACGGAGGCTTCTGCCGAGACTGAGGAGACCGAAGTTCCCGCGGAAACGGAAGAAATCGCGGAAGACGAGGCGTTTTTGTCTTCCATCCAGATCACCTATAACGTAGGCGAGGGCACCGGAGCGCCGGAAGACCAGGTGGTGGGAGAGGACGGTAAAGCTCTCCTTTCCTGGAAGAGACCTGCCTGGGAGGGCCATATCTTCAAGGGCTGGACTGATCTGCCAGACGGCGTTGTCGCCAAGTATCAGCCCAGCGAAGAGATCACCGTCACCGAGAGCATGGAACTGTATGCCGTCTGGGAGTCCAATCGTGTAGAGCGGTCCGGCCAGTGCGGCGAGAACGTGATCTGGGAGCTGGATGTTGACTGCAACCTGACCATCTCCGGCACAGGAGCGATGTGGGACTATGACGGAAACGGTGGGCCCTGGGTGGAATACGCCTTTGACAGCCTTACCATCGGCAACGGTATTACTTACATCGGCGAAAACGCTTTCCGGAACAGAACCTATGATTTTGATATCACCATTCCGGACAGCGTGGAGGGGCTGGGCAAGGGCGCTTTTATGAACAGCACCATTACCGGAAAGCTGACGCTCTCCGAGGGAATGACCCAGATCGCGGAAGAGGCATTTTACTTTGCCAATGTGCAGGCCCTGGTGATGCCGGAAAGCATCACGGTCATTGGCTGCGGGGCGTTCCGCAGCGCACAGATCGGCAGCGTGGAATACCAGGGAAGTCCCCTACAGTGGAAGCTCATGCGGGTAGAGGACGGAAACGATCCGCTGCTGGCCCTGACGCCCAGCTTCGGCAAGGAGTCCGAACCGATTACCGGCGGATTTGGCGACAGCCTGGTCTGGACCCTGGACGATACCGACAGCCTGACCATCTCTGGCAGCGGGGAAATGCCGGACTTCCCGGCCAATGGGGAGGAGGCTCCCTGGTCCGGATTTGGCTACCGGAAGCTGGTAGTGGAGGAGGGCATTACCCATATTGGCGACTACGCCTTCTATGGGAGTCCTACGCTGGAAAGCGTGGAGTTCCCCCTGAGCCTGACAAGCATTGGCGGATACGCTTTCTGCGCCTGTTCCGAATTGGCCGGAGAGCTGGTCCTGCCGGAGCAGCTGGAGAGTATCGGAACCTATGCCTTCTCCAGCTGCGCCTCCCTGACTGGGGATATCGTTTTGCCTGACAGCATGCAGGAGGTCGGCATGTGCGCCTTCTCCTGGTGTCCCAACCTGACCGGAGAGCTGACCCTTTCCAAAAGCCTGACGGAGCTGACCGGCTACTGCTTTTACGCGACCAGCTTCTCCTCCGTGGTGATCCCCTCCAGTGTGCAGAAGATTGGGGCAGGCTGCTTTGACGACTGCCCCAACCTGACCGAGGTCTTCTATCTGGGCTCCAGAGAGGACTGGGAAGCGGTGGAAGTTGGCAGCGACAACGCCCCCCTGGACAATGTGACCTGCGGTACCGCTTTCTACACGGTTGTTTACGATCCCAATGGCGGCGACGGCACCATGAAGTCCTCTGCCGTTCCTGTGGGAGGCACCGGGAGTCTGAGGGAAAACACCTTCCATCGTCCCGGCTACCACTTTGTGGGCTGGTCCCGGACGGCAAACGGGAAGGTCCAGTTCACCGACGGCCAGCAAGTTGCAAACCTGGCCATGGAAGACGGGGCGGAAGTGACCCTCTATGCCCTCTGGGCGGCCAACACCTACACTGCACGTTTTGCCCCCGGAGCCGAGGGCACCAAGGGCACCGTCAAGGATATGACAAAGCTTGCCGCCGGAAAGGCCTATACCGCCCCTAAGTGCGGCTATACCCGTCCCGGATATGTCTTTGCCGGGTGGCAGCTGGGAGATGGCATCATCGACCCCGGACGGAAGTTTACCTTTGAAAATCCGGAGGACCAGGAGATCATGGAGTTCACTGCCCAGTGGACCCCCATTACCTACAAGGTCCGCTTCAACGCCAACAAGGGTACCGGCAAGATGGCGGATCAGACCGGCTTTGTCTACGGCGAGACCATGGCCCTGAATGGGAATACCTTCCGGCGTGCCCACTACAGCTTCGCAGGCTGGAACACCAAGGCTAACGGCACGGGCAAGGCCTACGATGACCTGGCGGAGGTCCAGAACCTGACTACCGCCAACAAGGGCACCGTGACCCTCTACGCCCAATGGGTAGGTGACCCCTACACCGTGGTGTTCCACTACGGCGATGAGACCGAGGAGCAGGAGCTCCACTACGGTACTGCCCAGGCCCTGGAGAAAAACACCTTCGAAAAGACCGGCTACACCTTCAAGGCCTGGACCACCCTGGAAAACGGCAAGGGCAAGAGCTACAAGGACGGCACCAAGGTCACCAACCTGGGCGGCGGCCAGGAAACCACCCACCTGTATGCCCAGTGGACGGCCAACAGGTACACCGTGGTGTTCCACTCCAACCTGCCGAAGGATACCATCAAGAAGCAGACCCTGATCTACGACGGCAAGCAGACCGCCCTCTCGGCCAACAGCTTCAGCTGGAAGGGCCACACCTTCCTGGGCTGGTCCGAAAGCAGAGACGGCGAAGTGAACTATGCCAATAAGGAAAAGGTACAGAACCTGACCGAGGAGAAAACCGTCGACCTGTACGCCGTCTGGAAGACCCACACCTATAGCATCGCTTTCGAGGGCAACGGCGCGGACTCCGGTGACATGGAGGACCTGAATCTAGCCTACGGCGAGGCCGCCGAGTTGCCTCAGAATGCCTTCCGGCGGGAGGGCTATACCTTCATCGGCTGGGCTGTCAGCGCCAGGGGCACGGCAAAGCACGGTGACGGCGCAGAAGTGACCAGCCTGACCGACAAGGACGGAGCCACGGTCCGGCTCTACGCCACCTGGTTCAAGGGCTATGTGGTGAACTTTACCAAGGGTGCCGAGGGTGTCACCGGCACTATGAAGCCCATGAAGCTGGCCCCGGGCAAGTCCTATACTCTCACCGGCGTGACCTTCAAGCGCCCCGGCTACGTATTCGCCGGATGGGCAGTGGACGGCAGCGATACGGTCTACGGCAACCGGGCCAAGGTCAAGGACCTGGCCCAGACCGGCACCGTGACCCTGACGGCCCAGTGGAACCCCGTTACCTATAAGGTCCGGTTCAACGCCAATGGCGGCACCGGCAAGATGGCCGACGCGGTGTGCACCTATGACGCAACGGACACCCTGCCCCAGAATGAATTCCAGCGTAGGGGAAAGGCATTTCTGGGCTGGAGCACCAAGAAAAACGGAAAGCCCGTCTACGCCGATGGCGCGGAGGTCCGGAACCTGGCCAATACCCAGGGCAAGATCGTGACGCTCTACGCGGTTTGGGGTACCGTCCAGTAAAAAACAGCGCGCGCACCGGCTCCCCCTCTGGGGGAGCTGCCAGCGCAGCTGACTGAGAGGACCCCACCCAAAGGGAGAAACAAGAACACAAAAACCCGTGCGGCTTTTGCCGCACGGGTCAAAACATCTTATTGGTCATCAGCCGGTCACAGGGGGGCAGGGGAACTTCAAAAGGAGGGACACCACCAGGCACAAAAAAATACATCCAAACCCTGTCACCATCCAGAAGCTGCGGCGGCGGATCAGCTCGCCGGTAATAAACAGCCAGGCCAGGGACAGCAGGCTTGCCAGCGTGGCCACAATGGCGGTGATGACCCGCACCAGGTTCCAGCCCCGGGCCGAGGAGAGCAGAAAAAACACAAAAATCAGCGCGGTGCCCAGAAGAATCCTGGTCATCAGCCGCTCCAATTCGCGATATCGATTTCTCTTTCCCACGCTGCATCCCTCCGGCGGACATTTTTCTACGGGTATCTTATCACAATCCGTCAGAAATTGCAATCGTTTTGATAGAATTCGTTAATTATTTTTCTACCCGCTTGCGCCGGTGGAAAAAAGGTGGTATAATACCCAAAATATGTGTCAAAGTATTGGGCCGGAGCAGTTTCCCGGTCCGGAAGAAAAGGAATTGTCTATGTCGGAACCCCAATATCACCTGGAGGGCATTGTCCACACCCGCAGCGAAGCCATGGAGGACTTTGAGGGGCCCCTGGATGTGATTTTTCTGCTGCTGAGTAAGAATAAGATCGAGATCCAGGATGTGTCCATTACTGCCATCCTGGAGCAATATCTGGCCTACCTGGACGAAATGAAGCGGCTGGATATGGAAATCGCCAGCGAGTTCATCACCATGGCATCCCACCTGATGCTCATCAAGACCAAGATGCTCCTGTCTGCCGCTGAGCAGCAGGAGGCGGAGGACGAGCTGGAGAGCCTGCGCCAGAGCCTGATCGAGCGCCGCCGGAAGGAAGCCATGGAGCAGATCCGCCTGGCGGTGACCCAGCTGGAGCCGAGAAACGAGATCGGCCGGTGCATCTTCACCAAGGAGCCGGAGCCCCTGAAAAAAATCGGAGGCTACCGCTACCAGCATGAGGTGAAGGACCTTTTGCGGGCCCTGGAGATGATCGCCGAGCGGAGCCAGCGGCAGCTGCCGCCCCCCACCCAGAACTTCAAGGGCATTGTGGGCAAGGAGCCCTATCCCGTGGCCCGGAAGTCCGGGGAGGTGCTGCGCCAGCTGATTTTGCGGGGCGTAGAGCGGCTGAAGGCCCTGTTCCGGGGCAACAAGACCCGGTCTGAGGTGGTGGCTACCTTCCTGGCCATTCTGGAACTGTGCAAGACCAATGCCATCACATTGGAGGATGACGTAAACGGGGAGAACCCCAATGTCCGGCTGCTGGACAAGAAACCATGCGCGGAAGGAGAGACCACCTGATGGAGCTGAACGACCTGATGCGGGCCATTGAGGCCATTCTTTTTGCTGCCGGTGAGCGGGTGGAGATCGGCCGACTGGCCCAGACACTGGAGGTGGACCCAAAGGACATTGTCCAGGCCACCGACACCCTGGCGGACCAGCTGGCCTACGACCGCCGGGGCATCCGCATCCTGCGGCTGGAAACCGGCTACCAGATGGTGTCCTCCGGCGAAATGGCGGACTACATCACCAAAGCCCTGGAGACCCGAAAGCCGCCGAAGCTGTCCTCCAGCCAGCTGGAGACACTGACCATCGTTGCCTACTATCAGCCAGCCACCAAAGCCATGGTAGAACAGATCCGGGGAGCGGACAGCTCTTATTCTGTGGCGGCCCTGCTGAATAAGAAGCTCATCGAGGAGGCAGGGCGGCTCAACGTCCCGGGCCGCCCCATCCAATACAAAACCACGCCGGACTTTTTGCGGACCTTTGGCCTTAGCTCTCTGGAGGAGCTGCCTCCCATCGACAAGATCGCCTTCGGCGAGCCCATTGAGCTGCCGGAAGAGGAGCAAGGGCCTGAGGAGAAGGCCCAGGGCCCACAGGAGGCCACCTGATGGGCTGGCTGATCTTTCTGGGGGTACTGGTGCTCCTTGGGTGCCTGCCCCTGGGTGTCCGGCTGAACTTTGATGAAGGGGGCTTTCGGGCTGCGGTGCTGATCGGGAGAATTCCAGTCCGGCTGTACCCGGTGCCCAAGTGGCTCCAGAATATGCCCTCCAGGCATAAAAAAGAAGAGCGGTCCCCGGAGCCGAAACCCAAGGGTGCCGAACCCCAGAGCCAGGAGCAACCGGGGGGCGGTATCCGGCGATTCCTCCCCTTTGTCCGGCTGGGCCTGGAGCTTTTGGGAGATTTCCGCCGGAAGCTCCGGGTGAATTTCCTCCGGCTGCGGCTGACCCTGGCAGGGGAGGACCCCTGTGACCTGGCGGTGAACTATGGCCGGGCCTGGGCGGCGCTGGGAAACCTGATGCCAAACCTGGAGCGGGCCCTGGTGATCCGGAAACGGGATGTGGAGATCCAGTGCGATTTCCAGGCGGAAGAAACGACAGTTGTATTTGCCATGGACCTGACCATGACCCTGGGCAGGCTCCTGGGCCTTGCCCTGGGCTACGGCCTTCGGGCCCTGAAACTCTTTTTAACTATGAAAAAGGCGGTGCAGACCAATGAGTGAAAAACTCCCCAATATGCTGGAAACGACCATTCAGAAGATCCGCGACATGGTGGATGCCAATACGGTGGTGGGCCAGCCCATTACCACCTCCGACGGGACCACCATCCTGCCGGTGTCCAAGATCAGCATCGGCCTGGGGGGCGGCGGCTCCGACTTCGCCAGCTCTAAAGTACCCAATGGCCAGATGCCCTTCGGCGGCGGTGTAGGAGCCGGTGTGAAGGTGACCCCGGTATGCTTTCTGGTGGTGAAGGAGGGCAATGTGCGCATTCTGACCATTGCGGAGCCTGCCAACTCCACGGCGGACCGGATCGTGGAAATGGTGCCGGAGACTCTGGACCGGATCGGATCCTTCCTGGATAAGAAAAAGCCGGAATAATCTGCCGCTATCCGGGGCAGACTAGCTCCGGGTGAGGAATATGGATCGAATTTTTGCCAAAACGGCGGCTGTTACCTTAGCTGCCGTTTTGTTTCTGCCGGTAAAGGCCCAGGCCCTTTCCGCAAGGCGGGCTACGGTGATGGATGCCACGACGGGGCAGACGCTTTTCTCCCGGCGAGGGGAGGAGCAGGCCCTCATTGCCAGCACCACCAAGATCATGACGGCTCTGGTGGTCTGCGAGCAGTGCAATGTGCTCAGCCGCTATCGGATCCCCAAAGAGGCGGTGGGCATTGAGGGATCCTCCATGTATCTGAAGGAGGGAGAGGTGCTGACCGTCCAGGAGCTGCTGTATGGGCTCATGCTGTCCTCCGGCAACGATGCCGCCGTGGCTCTGGCCTGCTTTTGCGGCGGGAATCCGGCGGACTTTGTGGAGCTGATGAACGACAAGGCCAGAACGCTGGGGCTGAAAAATACCCACTTTGCCAACCCCAACGGCCTGGATGCCCCGGACCACCATTCCAGCGCTCAGGACCTGGCTGTTCTGGCGGCCTACGCCATGGAGAATCCTATTTTTGCCAAAACCGTTTCCACCAGGACCATCCAGGCGGGGGGCCGGATGCTGCGCAATCACAATAAGCTCCTGTGGCAGCTGGAGGGAGCCGACGGTGTCAAGACCGGCTATACAAGGGCTGCCGGACGGACTCTGGTCTCCAGCGCCAGCCGGGCAGGCCGCCGGATCGTGGCGGTGACATTGGATGCCCCCGACGACTGGAACGACCACAGAACGCTGCTGGAAGAGGGCTTTACCCGCTACACTGTCCACAGGTTATTCACAGCCGGTGACCCAATCGGCAGGATCCCGGTGGTTGGCGGCGGGGGAGAAGTGGACCTCCTGTGCGCCGAGGATCTGGACCTTGCCTTGGCCCCGGAGGACCGGCCCCAGGTGGTGCTGGGGGGACAACCCTTTGTCTATGCCCCTGTGGAAGAAGGAACCGAGGCGGGATTCGCCTATGTCATGCTGAACGGGAAAGCTGTGGGAAAACTGCCCCTCGTCTATGGGGATACCATTGCGCAGACGGAGCCCACCAAACACTGGTGGAACAAAATAAAGGAAATGCTATGAAAGAACGCTTACAAAAATTGCTGTCCGCCCGGGGGGTTGCCTCCCGGCGGAAGGCGGAGGAGCTTATCGCCGCCGGGCGGGTAACGGTGAACGGCCGCCCCGCCGCCCTGGGAGAGGGTGCGGACCCGGAGACGGACACCGTCCGCATCGACGGAAAGCCCTTGCCTCAGGTGCAGAAAAATGTGTACATCCTTTTGAATAAACCCAGAGGCTATGTGACCACCCTGTCCGATGAAAAGGGACGGGAGGATGTAACGGAGCTTCTCAAGGACTGCGATACCCGGGTCTACCCTGTGGGGCGGCTGGATATGGACTCCGAGGGCCTGCTGCTGCTGACCAACGACGGCGCCTTTGCCAACGGCCTGATGCACCCCAGAGGGGAGGTAGAGAAGGTCTACCTGGTATGGGTGACGGGATACGAGCCGGGAAAGGAAGCCCTTCTGGGCCGCCCCATCACCCTGGACGGCTATCGGATCCGCCCGCCCAAGGTGACGTTACAGCGAGCCCAGGGCACCAAGGCCCGGCTGGAGATCACCATCCATGAGGGCCGGAACCGGCAGATCCGCCGGATGTGTCAGCAGGCGGGGCTGGAGGTCACCCGCTTGAAGCGGATCCGGGAAGGAGCCCTATCCCTGGGCACGCTGCCTCCGGGAGCCTGGCGGTATCTGACGGAGGAGGAGATCCGGGCACTTCAAAGTGAATAATTTTTTGTTTCATCTTGCAAAATGCGGCGGGGTTTGCTATGATTACCCCGAGCAGCTTCCGGGCAGAGGCCCGGGCCAATTCAAAAATATTGCAGGGAGGTATCACCGTGAGTGATATTCTTTCATTATTAAAAGAAAATATGTCAGGCTTCTCCAAGGGCCAGAAGCGGATCGCCCAGTATATTCTGGAATCCTATGACAAGGCGGCCTTTATGACCGCCAACAAGCTGGCCCAGATGGTAGGGGTCTCCGAGTCTACCGTGGTCCGCTTTGCCGTGGACCTGGGCTTTGACGGCTTCCCCAGTATGCAGAAGACCATGCAGGAGATGGTCCTGAATCGCCTGACCTCCGTCCAGCGGATCGAGGTAGCCAACGACCGGATGAAGGACCAGGATGTGATCTCCACGGTCTTCCACTCCGATATGGAGAAGCTCCGGCAGACCGAGGAGACGGTAAGCCGGGAGGAGTTCGGCGACGCGGTGGCGGCCATCCTGAAGGCCAAGCGGGTGTATATCATCGGTGTCCGCTCCGTAGCCCCCTTGGCCAGCTTTTTGGGCTATTATCTGAACTATATGTTCAACAATGTACATGTGATCTCCGGTGTCAGCGAGGGAGAGATGTTTGAGAAGATCGTGGGCGTCAACTCTAACGACGCGGTCATTGCCTTCAGCTTCCCCCGGTATTCCGCCTCTACCACCAAGGGGGCCCGGTACTGCTGCTCCGCCGGAGCCACGGTCATCGGCATCACCGACAGCAAGCTGTCCCCTCTGGGCCAGTGCTGCGACCATGTGCTGGTAGCCAAGAGCGACATGGTGTCCCTGGTGGACAGCCTGGTGGCCCCCCTGAGCATGATCAACGCCCTCATCGTGGCCATTGCCGCCAAGAAGGAAAAGGAGATCGCCCGGACCTTTGAGAGCCTGGAGCGGATCTGGGACGAATACAACGTTTACGAAAAGCAGGTACCCGGCAATGACCAATGACGTGATCGTAATCGGCGGCGGGCCTGCCGGTATGTTTGCCGCCATTGCCGCCGCCCAGGCGGGGGCAAAGGTCCTGCTGCTGGAAAAAAATGACCGGCTGGGGAAGAAGCTCCTCATCACCGGCAAGGGCCGCTGCAACGTCACCAATGACTGCACAGCCCAGGAGGTCTTGCAAAACACCCCCCGGAACGGCCGATTCCTCTACAGCGCCCTGACGGCCTTTCCGCCGGAGAAAACCAAGGCCTTCTTTGAAGAAAACGGATGCCCCCTGAAAACCGAGCGGGGGAACCGGGTGTTTCCCCAGTCCGACAGCGCCCGGTCCATATTGGATAGCCTCCAAAGGGTCCTCCGGAGCTCCGGGGCTGCGGTGAAGACGGCCCGGGTCACGGAGATCCTGACCCAGGAGGGCAGTGTCTCCGGTGTGAAGACCAACGAGGGCGTTTTTCAGGCCCCGGCGGTGATTCTGGCCACCGGGGGAGCCAGCTATCCCGCCACCGGCTCCACGGGAGACGGCTACGCCTTCGCCAAAGCCTTGGGCCACACCGTTATGGAACCCCAGGGAAGCCTGGTGCCCCTGGAGACCGCCGGGCAGGACTGCCAGCGGATGCAGGGGCTGTCCCTGCGCAATGTGGGGGTAAAGCTGGTGAATGCCAAGGGAAAGGTCCTGTACAAGGACTTCGGAGAGCTGCTGTTTACCCATTTCGGCCTTTCCGGCCCCACGGTGCTCTCCGCCAGTTGCCACCTGAAGGGGGAGGGGTGTCGGCTCCTCATCGACCTGAAGCCCGCCCTGGATGAGGGCAAGCTGGACGCAAGGATCCTGCGGGATCTGGATATGTACCAGAACCGGACCATGGAGAATGCGCTGACGGATCTGCTTCCCCGGTCCATGATCCCGGTGGTACTGGATCGGCTGGATATTTCCTATGATCTGCAGGCCAACAGCTTTCCGAAGCCAAAGAGGCGGCAGCTGGTGGAGCTGCTGAAAGCCTTCCCCGTCGATATCACCGGCAAGCGGCCTGTGGCGGAGGCGATCATCACCTCCGGCGGCGTCAAGGTTTCGGAAATTGACCCGAAAACCATGGAAAGTAAGATTCTTCCAGGGCTTTTTTTCGCCGGAGAGGTCATTGACTGCGACGCCTATACCGGCGGCTTCAATTTGCAGATCGCCTGGGCCACGGCCTGGGCCGCCGGGAAAAGCGCGTCGGAAAAAAAGAGGCATTGACAAAACGCACCTTCTGTACTAGAATATCCCCGGTACCTTTGAAAAAGAGATTTCACGAAGGGAGCATTCTCATGTACGATAAGCTTGTCAATTACGCTGCCAAACAGTTGGAGCTGGACGCTTCCGAGATCAAGCCCGACAGCACCTTTGAGAGCCTGGGCATCGATTCTCTGGACATTGTAGAGATGATCATGGATCTGGAGAGCGAGCTGGGTGTGGAGCTGGATATGGAGGATCAGAAGATCACCACCTTCCAGGAGCTGGCCGATTTCATCGAAAGCAAGCTGAACTAACGTAAAAATTTTACATGGGTGCCCCTTTTGGGGCGGCCCACACCTTGTTCTGACGGAATCGGTCTGTAACAAGGTCGCACTAGTCGGGGAGTTAGCGGTGCCCTGTACCTGCAATCCGCTGTAGCAGGGATGAATTCCTATACCCGGGTGAGTATATATGTTTTCCGCACCGGTAACGCGGTGTTGAGAGAGCGGTCTTGCGCAACGAAACCCCGTGAACCATGTCAGGTGGGGAACCAAGCAGCATTAAGCGGAATGTTTCGTGTGCCGCGGGGTTGCCGCTTTTGAGCCGGCTGACCGTGGGCGGAGCCTATTACTCATTCAAATGTAGGTGTGCGATCTTGTTATGGGCCGATTCTAATCTTTGGCCGGAAAACCTTCCGGCATTCGGAGGAAAGAGGAGGCAGTTTCATGTCAGCCTATCAGGCCCTATATCGGAAATACCGCCCCCAGACCTTTGACGATGTGTCCGGCCAGCTGGCGGTGACCCAGACCCTGAAGACCCAGATCGTCTCCGGGAAGCTGAGCCACGCCTATCTCTTCACCGGCTCCCGGGGCACCGGCAAGACCAGCTGCGCCAAAATCCTGGCCAAGGCTGTGAACTGCCTGCATCCGGAGGGGGGCAACCCCTGCAACCGGTGCGAGGCCTGCCGGGCCATCGATTCCGGCAGCTGTATGGATGTGCTGGAAATTGATGCCGCCTCCAACAATGGCGTGGACAACGTCCGGGACCTGCGGGATGACGCGGTGTATACCCCGTCTCAGGTCCGGAAGCGGGTGTATATCGTGGACGAGGTGCACATGCTGTCCCTCTCCGCCTTCAATGCCCTTTTGAAGATCATCGAAGAGCCGCCGGAGCATTTGCTCTTTATTCTGGCAACCACCGAGCTGCACAAGGTCCCGGCCACCATTCTCTCCCGGTGCCAGCGGTTTTCCTTCCGGCGCATCAGCCAGGAGGACATTGCCGCCCGGCTCCAGTATGTGGCCTATCAGGAGAGCATCGACCTGGACGATGGGGCGGCCCGGGTGCTGGCCCGGCTGGCGGACGGGGCCATGCGTGACGGTCTGAGCCTCCTGGACCAGTGCGCCTCTGCCACCACTGGAGAGGTGACGGCGGAAAAGGTTTACGAGTGCTTAGGGATCGCCGGGGAGCAGAAATGCGGCACACTGCTCTCCTACTGCGCCCAGCAGGATACGGCCAAGGCCCTGAGCCTTTTTAACCAGCTCTATAGCCAGGGCAAGGACATTGGCGCTCTGCTGGATGAGCTGGAGAGCCTGCTGCGGGATCTGCTGGTGATGAAGACCGCCCCCCAGGCGGGGCTGACCATGCTCTCCGGCGTGGCGCCGGACAGCGAGGTGCTGGAGCTGAACAAGATTCTATCCACCGGGGAACTGGTGCGGATGATGGGCCTGGTTCAGGAGACGGTAGCCTCCTTTAACCGCAGTGCGGGACGGCGGATGGACGCGGAGCTGTGCATTGTAGAGCTCTGCCGCCCGGAGCTGAGCCTGGACGCAAAGGCCATGAACGCCCGGCTTACCCGGCTGGAGGACCAGATCAAAAGCGGCCGGATCGCCCTAGCGGTGCCCTCCAGACAGCAGCCCAGGCAGGAGGCGCCGGAGGACGAGGACCGGCCTCCCATCCCGGACGATGAGGATGCGCCTCCGGCCCAGGAGGAAGAGCCTCCAAAGCTGGAGGCACCGGACAGCTTCTGGGTGGAGCTGGTGGGGGATGTCCGTTCGGAGCTGAAGCCCCCGGCCTCCGGGTTCTTTGTGGCAACACCTGCCTCCCCCATTCGGGGCGTACTGGCAGGGGACCGGCTGGAGATCCGCTGCGCCAACAGCTTTGCCGCGGAGACTCTGAGCAAGCCGGAGATATTGGACGTGATCTCCCTGAAGGCCTCGGCAAGGCTTCAGAGGACCGTCACAGCGGTGATCGTAGACATTACCAAAAAGACGGGCTCCCCCAAAATGGAGCAGCTGATGAATTTTGGCAGAGCCCACCAGGATATTGTGAAAATACGAAATCAGTAAAGGAGATTTTTTCTTATGGCAAAGGGTGGATTCCGGGGTATGCCCGGCGGTATGGGCGGCATGAATCAGGCCGCTATGATCAAGCAGGCTCAGAAGATGCAGCAGGAGATGCTGCGCCTTCAGGAGGAGCAGGAGAACAGAACCTTCTCCGCCCAGTCTGGCGGCGGCATGGTATCCGCCGTGGTCAACGGCAAGCACGAGCTGGTAGAGCTGAAGGTGAACCCCGAGGCGGTGGACCCCGATGATGTGGAGATGCTCCAGGATATGATCATCGCCGCCGTCAACGAGGCTATGCGCACTGCCGACAGCGAGGCCGCCAACAATATGTCCAAGCTCACCGGCGGCCTGAACCTGGGCGGCCTGTTCTAAGGAGCGGCCATGCAGTTTTTTCCTGCCTCTTTGCAAAACCTGGCAGACCAGTTTGCCAGACTCCCCGGCGTAGGGGGGAAGACCGCCCAGCGGCTTGCCTTCTATGTGCTGGAAATGCCAATGGAGGAGGCCCAGACCTTTGCCGATGCCATTCTGGAGGCCAAGCGGACGGTGCACACCTGCCCCTGCTGCCAGAATCTGACGGACCAGCCCCTGTGCCCCATCTGTGCCGATGACACCCGGGACCACTCCACCGTCTGCGTGGTGGCAGAGCCCAAGGATGTCATTGCCCTGGAGCGCTCCCGGGAGTACCGGGGGGTTTACCACGTGCTCCACGGCGTGATCTCCCCCCTGAACCGGGTCACCCAGGACGATATCAAGATCCGGGAGCTGCTGAACCGCATCGGCCAGGAGGATATCAAGGAAGTCATTATGGCCACCAACCCGGATACCGAGGGCGAGGCCACGGCCATGTATATTTCCCGGCTCCTGCGGCCTATGGAGGTCAAGGTCACCCGGCTGGCCTACGGCGTGCCCGTGGGCAGCCAGCTGGAATACGCCGACGAAGTCACCCTGTCCCGTGCCCTGGAGGGCCGGCAGGAGATGTAGTGATCAGTCCCCCCGGAAGCGCTGCGCTTCCGGGGGTTGAAGCAATGGGGGGGAAAGAAGAAGTTGGCGGAGCAACCTAAAAACGACCTGTCATTGCGAACCAGTCCGTAGACTGGTGTGGCAACCCCGTAGATTTTCTGGCAGCCCAGTACGAGCAGCTCCTGCCCTCTCCTGCCTGGAGAGGGTGCCGCCCGCAGGCGGCGGGTGTGGAGGGG
>OLHG01000993.1_pt1 | contig 18556 bp, 22 predicted proteins | sample 1605971 | NCBI WGS metagenome assembly OLHG01 (sample SAMN03283289) | human gut metagenome | biome: human-associated habitat; material: feces | host: Homo sapiens | place: Peru | collected 2012 | reverse complement strand
CACTTTCAACAAAAGTTAAGTTAAGTGGAGAAGGAAATGGTACAGTTGAGTCACCTTATATTTTGGCACCTTTAAATTAATTATGTACTTGTCAACGAAGACATAAAAATAGAAAAAGTTCTCCCGAACTAAAGATAGGTATGAGTATAACTCGTGCCTTTTTTGTTGAATTTATTTAGTTATTAATTGTATAATGAAGATGGTGGTAGTATGGAAAGAGAAATAAAAGTTGGTAAGATATATAAACATTTTAAAGGAAATTTATATATTGTTACTGATATTGTGTTAGATTGTGAAACAACTGATATGAATAATCCCAAAAAAATAGTAATTTATAAAGCCCTTTATGGTGAAGGTTTAACTTGGGGAAGAAGTTATGATTCTTTTGCTGGTTTAGTTGATCATGAAAAATATCCGTTAGTTAAACAAAAATATAGATTTGAAGAAGTTGAGAATGTGTTATGATAGAAGAAATTAAAGATAATATGAAGATTAAAAATCTTAGTAAGTATGCATGTAAATATGAAGATGGATATAGATTTAAAAATGAAGAAGATAATGATATAAGACCAAGTTATTATAGAGATATCGATAGAATTCTTTATAGTCTTGCATATACTAGATATATGGATAAAACGCAAGTATTTACTCATGGTAATAATGATCATTTGTCTAGAAGAATGACTCATGTACAATATGTAAGTAAGATAGCTAGAACGATTGGAAGAGCTCTTAATTTAAATGAAGACTTAATAGAAGCTGCTAGTCTTGGACATGATTTGGGACATACTCCATTTGGTCATGTTGGAGAAAGTATTTTAAATGAAATTAGTCTAAATAATAATGAAGGATATTTTAATCATAATATACAAAGTGTAAGACTTTTAAAAGATATAGAAAATCATGGTAAAGGATTAAATATTACTTTACAAGTAATGGATGCGATAATGTGCCATAATGGAGAATTTTTGCTTGGTGAGTATTATCCCCATGAAAAAAGTAAAGAAGAATTTTTGAAAGAGTATGAAGATTCTTATAAAAATAAAGAAGTTTTGAAGAAACTTAGACCTATGACACTAGAAGGTTGTGTGGTTAGAGTAAGTGATCTAATTGCATATTTAGGTAAAGATATTGAAGATGCAATTAGACTTAATATTATTAAGATAGAAGATATACCTAGTGATATTACTAGTGTCTTGGGGATAAAAAATGGTGATGTTATTAATACTATTATTAGAGATATAATAGAAAATAGTTATGGAAAGAATTATATTAAGATAAGTGATGATGTATATAATGCTATGTTAAAATTAAAGAAATTTAATTATGAAAATATATATAGTAAAGCATATACTAGTGAAGAATTAGAGAATATTAAATTAATGTTTAATACGTTATTTTTAAAGTATATGGATGATTTAAAAAATAAAAATAAAGATGCGAATATTTATAAAAGTTATTTGTGTAATATGAGTAAAGAATATAATAGTAATAGTTATGAAAGAATAGTTATTGATTATATAGCTGGTATGACTGATAGATATTTAATTAGTGAATTTAATAGTAATAAATAATAATTTGCATTTTTTTAATAGTTTTTTAAAAATATGCTATAATAAAAAAGAGAGGTAATATATGGAATATAAGAGTTATAATTGTAAAGCATATAATATACATACTGTAAAAACTGATAAATTTAAAACTGTTAGAATGGAAATTGTTTTTAGAAGAGAAGTTAAAAAAGAAGATATGCAAGCTTATACGTTTTTATGTGATCTTATGAGTGATGTATCTAAAATGTATCCTAAAAGAAGAGATATGGTCATTAAATTAGAAGAGTTATATAAAGCATATTTTTATGCTACTACTAATAAAGTTGGAAATTTATTTACTATTAGTTTTTGTTATGAATTTATTGATCCAATTTACATAAATGAAGATAATTATTTAGAAGAAGTTATTAAGTTTCCTTTTGAAGTTATAAAAAATCCAAATGTGGAAAATAATGAATTTGATTTGGTTGCATTTAATAATGTTAAAAGAAGAATGAAAAGAGGAATAGAGGGCCTTAGAGAAAATCCAATTAAATATGCTATTAATGCTGCTTTTAAAAATATGGATAAGAATAGTCCAACTTCTTATAGAGTTACTGGAGATTTAGAAGGATTAAATAAAATAACTAGAGAGAATTTATATAATTATTATTTAGAACTTTTTAATTCTACTTGTGATATATTTGTTATTGGTAATCTTGATATGGATAAAACAGTTCAAATTATTAAGAAGAATTTTGATTATAATGTAATTTCTACTGATAAATATGAAATAGATATTATTAATAAAGAAAGAAAGAAACCTTTAGTAGTTAAAGAAAAATTAGATTTTGTTCAATCTACTTTAGTAATGATATTTAATATTAATGGATTAGATGAAAAAGATAAATTATTTAGTTTTCATGTATTTAATTATATTTTTGGAGATGGTGGTATATCTTCTAAATTGTATCAAAAAATAAGAGTAGATAAATCTTATTGTTATAGTATAAGAAGTATGTATTTAAAATATGATAATTTACTTTTAATTACTACTAGTTTGGATAATGAGAATGTAGAAAACACTAAAAAATTAGTAATTGAGTGTTTAAATGGTATGGCTAATGGTAATTTTAGTGAAGATGATATAGTTGATGCTAAAAAGAATTTAATTTTATCTCTAAAAATGGCTTTGGATAATAATTATGCAATTATTAATAATTTAGAATTTAAAGTATTTAGTGAGTTACCTTTACCTGAGGAGAGAGTAGAATTTATTCAAAATGTAAGTAAAGAAGATGTAATGAGAGTTGCTAAAAAGATTAAGTTAAATACTGTATTTGTTTTAGAAAGTAAATAGGTGTTGTATGAAAGAAATAAAATTAAATGGTTTAAATGAAAGTATATTTTATGATACCTGTAAAAATGGTTTAAAAGTTTATTTTTGGGTAAATAAAAAAGTAAGTACTTATTATGCAACTTTATCAGTAGGATATGGTTCTGTTTATAGTAATTTTAAAATTAAAAACAAAAATTATAGTAGTCCTTTGGGGGTAGCACATTTTTTAGAACATTTGAAGTTTAATGAAAAGGGTGGTACTACTGCACATGATTATTATAATAAAGCGGGTTGTGATACAAATGCTTTTACTACTTTTAATTACACTAATTATCAAGTTTTGGGAGCAGAGGATGCTAAAAAGAATATTATACATTTGTTAGATTTTGTACAGAGTGATTATTTTACTAAAAAGTTAGTTAAAAATGAAAAGGGTATTATTATTGAAGAAGCTAAGATGGGTGAAGATGATCCTTATACTGTAATGCTTTTTAGGTTATTTAAGAATATGTTTCCAAATTATCCATATAAAGATTTAATTACAGGAAGTCCAAAAGATGTTAAAGATACTACTTTTGATGATATTAAATTAGTTTTTGATACTTTTTATCATCCTAAAAATATGTTTTTAGTTGTTACTGGTAATTTTAATCCATATGAAATTATGGAAGCAGTTAAGAAAAATCAAGATAAAAAGGAATTTTTAGAATATTTAAATCCTAAGAGGATTATTCCTAAAGAAAATGATGAAGTAGGAGTAGAATATGAAGAATTAGATTTAAATTTACAAAATGAAATTATTAAAATAGGAATAAAAATACCTAGAAAGAATTTTAAAAAATATAATGAAATACTTATTAGAGTTTATTTAAATACTTTGCTTAGAGCAAATTTTGGTAGTACTTCTTTATTTAAAGATGAACTAGAAGAAAATGAACTTATTGAGTCACTTTATCCTACAATGGAAATATATGATGATTATGTAGCAATTATAATTACAATAAATTCTATGTATAAAGATGAAATAATAAATAGATTTAAAGAAAAATTAAATAATTTAGATATATCTGAAGAAACATTTAATAGAATGAAAAAAGCTAATATTGCGTCTTTAGTATTAGATTATGAAGATGTAGTTTATGTTAATTCTGTTTTACAAAATGAAATACTTTCATATGATAAAATTATTTCAAATATGAAAGATATTTATGAAGGCTTAAATTATGAAGAAATGCAAGATATATTAAAATGTATTTCTACTAAAAATATGAGTATACTTGTTGGTAATAAAAAAGAAGAGGAATAAAAAAAATCATCAATTACGATGATTTTTTTACTATCTATTATAGAATTCTACGATTAGTGATTCATTAATTTCACTATTTAATTCGCTTCTTTCAGGAATTCTTACATATTTACCAGTTAATTTCTTTGAATCTAATTCTAAGAAAGCAGGAACTGCTACTTTTTGCTCTAAAGCATCTAATATTGCTGGATGATTTAAAGAATTTTCTTTAACTGAAATTATATCTCCAGGCATTACTCTGTAAGAAGGAATATCAACCTTTTTACCATTTACTAAAATGTGTCCATGGTTAACGATTTGTCTTCCAGCACGACGAGTTCTAGCAAATCCTAAACGGTAAACTAAATTATCTAATCTACTTTCTAGTAATACAAGTAAGTTTTCACCAGCAATACCAGCCATTTTTTGTGCTTTATCAAATGTTTTATGGAATTGTTTTTCTGTTAATCCATACATAAATCTAACTTTTTGTTTTTCTTGTAATTGTACTCCATATTCACTTGATTTCTTTTTACGATCATTTCCATGTTGTCCTGGTGCATATGGACGACGAGCTAAATCTTTACCATTTTCTAAAGTAGAAAATCCAAGTCTTCTTGATTTTTTATAAGCTGGTCCAGTATATCTTGCCATATTTATCTCCTTTCTTTATATTACAATATTTGTTTCTTCTTACTTTTAGTAGGGAGTTTTTGTTAATATTTCATTTAAGGCAGTCTTAAATTACTTTAAATTTATTAAAAACACATTACTAATTATAAGAAGTACTGCCAAATTAATTGCATTATTATTATACTATATTTTGGTGGTTTGTCAATATAAGCGTAGGTTCCCTAAAGCAAAAAAAAGACAAATAAGTAAAATATGTTTTAATAAATATTATATTTAAGTGTAACAAATAATGATAGTTTGTTATTTTTTTGTGATTTTTTTATAGTTTTATTATAAGAGTTTTAATGCTCATTGCCACCATTTTATTTCTTCTTACCTTTTTGGTAATGACTATAAAAAAATGACACTTAAGCGAATAGCTTAAATGTCTGTTCTTTCTTAGGCAGACATTCAACATACCAAATTGAATGTTCCCTTTTTTATTATATTCAAGTTCCCTTGACATATTCATAGTACCATAAAAATCATTAAATTACAATATCCACCTGTTACTATTCACAGATAAAAAAATAAATGTAATTTAAAAAAAGACGAATAAGTAATTGATTTTACCTATTCGTCTACAGTTTTACTTTTATTATATTATTTTTTTCTAGCAAACACATTCTACATAAGTATCTGATAAACATCTTATACTACATAAACAACTACAATCCATAGTAAAGAATGAGTTAGTTGCTACGTAAGGATATAAGCTAGTAGTATCAGTATTTTCTGCTAGAACTCTAAATGTACAACAATTTCCTTCAACTTTTTCAACTCTGAATACTGTTGAGCATGATCCTCCAATTGCTTGTCCACTACAATTAGTTGTAACATCTTTAGTTATTGGCATACTCCAAGGAGTACCATTACCAGAACAAGTATAAAGCATTACTGGTCTTGTATTACATACTAAACAATTGCTACCTCCACCAAGCATAGGTCTATCACAAGTATCTAAACAATTTTCTGGACAAGCGTTTTCTTGTAATACTAAAATAATGCTTAATATTTCATTAATACAGTTTCCAGATTTATTGTTTCCATTATTATTCATATTTTCACCCTTTCATGTATTCTCATTATTAATTTATGTTTCTTTTTAAAAATAGTGAGTAACTCTTTAAATTATTTATAAATTATTATATAATTGTCTTGGGTGATTAAATGGACACAGTATTACAATATATATTAATTGCTGTATTTATCCTAATTATTTTAGCTGTTGCTATAAAACTTAATAAGAAAGATTTTAAAGTAGAAGAGAATAAACTTATAAATTATTTAGGTGGTAAAGATAATATTATTAATGCTTCATGTAATATGAGTAGATTTAAAGTAATATTAAAAGATGTATCTTTAGCTAATAAAGATGCAATACAAAAACTTGGAGCACAAGGTATTGTTGAGATAGATAATCAATTAAAAATAATATTTAATAGTAATGCTAAGCAATTAAAAAAATACATAGATGAAATAATCTAGTATTTTTTTTTAATATATTCTTTCTTTAATAAAATCATTTATATTATTTATTTTAATAACTCCATTTGAATTTATAATAGTAAAATTAGTTTTAGTTATTGTACAATTTTTTAATTCTTCTTTTATTATTCCAATATTATTTTTATCATTACAATAATAGTTTGTACTTTCTAAATAGGCATATTTGTCATCGTAACTATTTATTTTTATTGTACTTCCTGTGTAATTGGGTATATTCTTTTCATCATTTAATTTGATAAAATAATTTCCATTAGTTTCAATAATATTTTTATATTCCATGAATTTACTTATTTCATCGAATGCAAATGTGTTATTTACAAGAGTGAAGTTAGTTATTTTTTTATAAACGTTTTTATTATTTAAACTATATAATTTATCTGATTTATTTGAATCATTATTTTTTTCATATTCAAAGTAATTCCCATTTATAAGATTTATAGCATTTAAAAATAATTTTTCACTAGCACTTTGTACACTTGAATAACTATATCCAAATATTTTTTCTACTTTTCTATCGACATTTTTTAGTGGTTTATTAATTATCAAGTTATATATAAAAAGAATAAGTATTCCAATTATTAATGCAATAAATAATATTATAGTTTTTGTTTCATTTTTTTCTTTCATAAGATCATCTCTTTATAATTTTAACATATTATATATTTTATTTAAACCTTTTCTATATCTCTTATATCTGTAATTTTTATAAATTTACCATCTATAGTTATTAGATTATTTCCACTTTTTCCAACGATTGTTTCTTCTTTTATTTCGTTATTTAAAGTAATTTTTACTTTACTTTTATAAACATGAGTAGAACTTTTAAAAATATCGTTTATTTTTTTTAATATATTACTTGGGTTATTATTTGTTACTGCATTTTGTCCTCGGTTACCGTAATATATCTCTTGTGTATTTCTTAAATCTTTTTCAATTGGACTTACAAATACTTTTGGCAAATCTTTCATAAAAATCCCTCCTTATAAATATTTTATGATAATTATTATACTTTTGCCCATAATAAAAATATGAAAAAGTTATGTAAATATTTACCATTAATTGTTCCTATAATTGTACTTAATATTATAAGTTTACTTAATTTATATAATGCTAAATATATAAGTGGTTTATATGATGGTTTTTTCTTTAAACAATGTATTTGGTTTTTTTTAAGTTATATGATTGTATTTGTATTACAAAAAGTTAATTTAGAAAAAGTTATATATTATTCAAAATATTTATATATTTTTAGTATTGTTCTTTTAATTATGGTATTATTTTTTGGTAGTGAAATTAAAGGTGCTAGGTGTTGGTTTAATATTTTTGGTATTTCTTTTCAACCATCTGAATTAGTTAAATTAACACTTTTATTTTATGGAATATATTTAATAAATAAAAATAAATATAGAAAGAATAAAGTAATACTTTTATTAAAACTTTTTATTATTACATTAATTCCATCTGTACTTGTTTTTTTAGAACCAGATACTGGTGCAATTATTAATTATTTACTTATATTTATAGTTTTTATTTTTAATATTAAATTAGATAAAAAGTTTTATATTATGTTTGGTGTTTCTTTTATTTTGTGTGTAATATGTTTTGTTCTTTCATTTGTTTATTTTAAAGAATATTTAATTAAAATATTTGGGACAGGTATATTTTATAGAGTAGATAGAATAATTAATTTTTATAATGGTAATAGTTATCAACTTTTAAATGCTCTTACAACTATTTCTGTTAGTTCTTTTTGGGGTAGTGGTCTTAAAAATATACTTCTTTATATTCCTGAAGCTCCAACAGATTTTATTTTTAGTTTTTCCGTTGGGTCTTTTGGAATATTTTCTGCAATAATTATTTTATTATCTTATTTAGTTATTCTTTTATATTTAATTAATAAAGAAAAATATGTAAATTCTAATTATGTAATAATATTAAAATCATTTATAGTTATTTTAATATTTCATGTAATTTATAATATATCTATGAATCTTGGACTTTTGCCAATTATGGGTATACCTCTTCCTTTTTTATCTTATGGTGGATCTAGTACACTTATTAATTTTATATTTGTTGGAATTATTTTAAATGTACTCGAAAATAATAAAACTGCCTAAGCAGTTTAATATGGTCTATAAGTTGGATAGTAATAACTATAACTATAGTTACCGTAAGGTAGATTTGGATTATAACCATTATAAGGCGTTTGATAATTATTTGGTGCTACATTATAAATTGGTCTTGGTCTTGTTAAACCAACAGCAGCACCACCAAGTAATGCTCCTCCTAAGAAGGGTACTAAAAAATATCTATTATCATTATTTGTATATACTGGGTTATATCCTTTATTTGGGTATGTTATCATATATATTTTCCTTTCAGTATAAAGTATGTTTTTATGTATATATTTTTAATTATAGATGCCTAGTTAGTTATTGTTCTTGTTAAAATAATTATTTTAATTTATAATTATACTAGGTGATGGTATGAGTACTTTAAGTGAAAAAGAAATAAAGGTTTTAGATAAATATTTTAGACTTACAAATTATCTTTCTTTAGGTATGCTTTATTTGAAAGATAATCCACTTTTAAAAAGAGATATTGAAATAGATGATATTAAAAAGAAATTGGTTGGACATTGGGGTAGTGCTCCTGGTCAAAACTTTATTTATACACATTTAGATAGAATTATTAAAAAGAATAATTTAGATATGATTTATATTTCTGGCCCTGGTCATTCTGGTCAAGTACAATTAGTTGCATCATTTTTAGAAGGTTCTTATAATTTAATTCATAAAGATATAGATTTTAGTGAAGAGGGAATTAAAAAACTATTTAAATCTTTTTCATTTCCTGGAGGCACAAGTAGTCATGCTGCTCCTTCAGTACCTGGTAGTATTCATGAAGGTGGTGAACTTGGTTATAGTTTATCTCATGCTTTTGGAGCAGTTCTTGATAATCCTAATTTAATTGTAGCTTGTGTTGTTGGGGATGGTGAAGCTGAAACTGGGCCTTTGGCAACTAGTTGGCATGGTAATAAATTTATTAATCCAAAAAAAGATGGTATAGTTTTACCAATATTACATTTGAATGGTTATAAGATTGCAAATCCTACTGTGTTTGCAAGAATTAGTGATGAAGAGAGAATTAAGTTTTTTGAAGGTTGTGGTTGGGATCCTATCGTAGTTGATGTAGTAGATAAAGATAATTATCATGAAATTATGGCAAATGCTATGGATGAAGTAGTAGAAAAAATAAATAAAATAAAAAAGGATGCTAATAGTAAAAAAGAGTTTGTAAGACCTAGGTATCCTATGATTATATTTAAATCTAAAAAGGGATGGACTTGTCCTAAAGTTGTTAATAAATTACAAGTTGAAGATAGTTTTAGAGCACATCAAGTTCCTATTAATTATAATGATATTAAAAAAGATATTAGTTTATTAAATGAATGGTTTAAAAGTTATAAACCAGATGAGTTATTTAATAGTGATGGAAGCATTGATAAAGAAATACTTGAATTTTTACCTCCAGTTAGTAAGAGAATGAGTTTTAGTAAATATGCGAATGGTGGATTACTTTTAAAAAATATTAAAGTTCCTGATTTTACTAATTATAAAGTTTCTGTTAATAGAGGAATTACTAAATGTGAAGATATGAAAGAACTTGGAAAGTATTTAAAAGATATTATGATATTAAATAAAAATAACTTTAAAATATTTGGCCCAGATGAAGCATTATCTAATAGATTGAATTATGTTTTTAATAAAGAAAAAAGAAGATTTGATGCAAGTATTTATCCGAGTGATGAATTATTATCTAATGATGGTAATGTATTTGATTCTTATTTATCTGAACATATGTGTGAAGGTATGCTTGAGGGTTATTTATTAACTGGAAGACATGGATTAATGCATAGTTATGAAGCATTTATAAGAATAGTAGATTCAATGGCTAGTCAACACGCTAAATGGTTAAAAGTAAGTAAAGAATTACCATGGCGAAGACCAATAGCTTCTCTAAACTATGTCTTATCATCACACGTATGGCAACAAGACCATAATGGTTATACGCACCAAGATCCCGGATTCTTAAATCATTTGGTAACTAAAAAAGCTGACACTGTAAGAATATACTTGCCACCAGATGCTAACTGTTTGTTATCATGCTTTGACCACTGTATCAAAAGTAAAAACTATATTAATGTCATCGTTGCTTCTAAACATCCACGTCCGCAATGGTTAACTATGGAAGAGGCTGTTATCCATTGTACTAAAGGACTAGGAATATGGAAATTTGCTAGTAATGATGAAGGCTGTGAACCAGATATTGTTATGGCTTGCTGTGGTGAAGGACCAACCCTAGAAACTTTAGCAGCCATTAAAATATTAAGAGAAAACTTTAAAGACTTAAAAATACGTATGGTTAATGTCGTTGACCTAATGAAACTACAATCTCACGATAAACACCCTCATGGCCTAACTGATGAAGACTATGATGCTATATTTACTAAAGATAAACCAATTATCTTTAACTTCCATGGTTATCCAAACCTAATTCATGAATTAACTTATAAAAGAACTAATAAAGATATCCACGTTCATGGCTATATGGAAGAAGGCACGATAACTACCCCATTTGACATGCGTGTCCAAAACAGTATTGATAGATTTAGCCTAGTAGAAGCCGCTATTAAATGCTTACCACAATTAGGTAATAAAGGTTCATCACTTATTCAATATTGTCAAGATAAAAAAGTAGAACATAAAGAATATATCAAAGAATACGGAATTGATATGGATGAAATCATAAATTGGAAATGGTAAAATGTAAATAGATGTAAAAAGAAGTAAAAAACCTTGCTACATCTATTTTTTCTTTATATAATTAAAATAGATAGAGGAGGAAGAAAATGAACGGAATAAGAGTAGTTCAATATGGATGTGGAAAAATGTCCGCATACACTATGAGATATGTAATTGAATCAGGCGCTCAAATAGTCGGAGCTATTGATATTAATCCTGATTTAATCGGTCAAGATATTAGTACCGTAATAGGAGGTAGTGAAACAGGAGTAAAAATTACTGCCCTAGGTAATGCTGAAAATCTATTATTAGAATTGAAACCTGATATTTGTATCATTACCACTATGAGTTTATTAAACGATTGTAAAGATGCCTTAATGTTATGTGCCAGTCTAGGAATAAATGCTATAACAACATGTGAAGAAGCATTTTATCCAATGAATTCAAACCCTAAATTAACTAAAGAATTAGATGAAATGGCTAAAAGACATAACTGTACAATAACAGGAAGTGGTTACCAAGATGCTTTCTGGGGAAATCTTATAACTACCCTAGCAGGAGCCACTCATAAAATAACTAAAATTAAAGGAAGTTCATCATATAATGTTGAAGATTATGGAATAGCCCTAGCTAAAGCTCATGGTGCTGGCTTAACATTAGAGCAATTTGCTACTGATGTTGCAGCTTCTGATGATATAACAGAAGAAGAACGTCAAATGTTAATTAATAATGGAGAATTCTTACCAAGTTATATGTGGAATGTTAATGGTTGGTTATGTGATAAACTAGGACTAACTGTATTAAGTCAAAGCCAAAAATGTGTTCCACAAACTCATAATGAAGATATCGATTCACAAACATTAAAAATGACTGTTAAAAAAGGTGATGCTACTGGTATGAGTGCCGTAGTTACAACAACTACTAAAGAAGGTATAACTTTAGAAACAGAATGTATTGGTAAAGTATATTCTAAAGATGATTATGACGTCAATGCTTGGGAAGTAATAGGAGAGCCTAATACTAAATTAGTTATTGAAAGACCAGCCACTGTTGAATTAACATGTGCCACAATCGTTAATAGAATACCTGATGTTATCAAAGCTGAACCAGGTTATGTTCCAACATCTCGTATGGGTGAATTAAAATATATCGTTAAATAAATAATATAAGGATTTAAGATAACTTCTTAAGTTCTTTTTTATTGGGGCATTTTAACGAAAAAATGTTTGACAAAATAGCCAAGATGTGCTAGAATAAGCCTCACTAAGGGAGGTTTTAGTTATGTATAATCACAATTCCATAGATGATGAAGATGAAAAAAAGATTAACTGGATAAGCTTATTTATTAAAGTTGCCATAGTAGTCATGTTAATTATCATGTTTGTATGGTTAATATCCCTACTAGGAAAAAGAAATAAAAATAATAATACAAGTGAAAATATAAATTTAATAAAAGAAGCTGGAGAAAAATATTTTACAGAAGAAAGATTACCAGAATTAAATGTTTTAAGTAAAAAAGTAACACTAAATGAATTATATAATGAAAAATTACTTGATACTATTAAAGATAAAAAGGGTAAAGTATGTAATGGTAATAAATCATATATTGTATTAACTAGATATAATGACAGTTATAATATGGAAATATACTTAAAATGCTCTAGAACTGAAGAAAAAGCAACAGTTGTTATGCGACAATATAAATATTGTAAGTACACTATATGTGAAAAAGATAGTAATAAAAAAGATGAAATAGTTAATCCAACAGAAAGTAATTATAAATATATTAAACCAGGTTATTTTACTGAATGGGGTAACTTTACATCATGGTCAACAGATAAAGTAGAAGCTAGTGATACTGTAAAAGTAGAAACAAAAACTCAAACAACTACTAAAACAGTACCAACAACAGTTAAAGAAATGATAAAAACTAATACACTATGCCCACAAGGATATAATAAAGAAAATAATTTTTGTGTAAAAAGAAATACCTTATATGCTGATCCAGTATGTGGACAAGGTTATATTAAAAGAAATGGCTTTACATGTACTTATAACGGACAACAGCAGAAAAAAGAAACATATCAAGGCACAAAAACAGGTTACACAATGCCTAGTAATACTAGTAATTATCGTTATGAATATGTATCATCAAAATTTGTAAGTTCTAAAGGTAAATTTGAATATACATATAAAGTATATAAAATAACATATGAACAAACTACATACACAAATAATGCATCATGCCCATCAGGTTATAGCCAATCAGGAAGTAGTTGCAAAAAAACTGAAACAAATTATACAAACTTAACATGTCCAAATAATTATAGTGTCAGTGACGATAAAACATACTGTTATAAATATGTTGATAAACAAACATCTAATACTGAAAAAGTAAATATAACATACTATCGTTATGCCACTAGAGAATATATCGAAGAAGATATTAAATATAGCAAATCAAATAATGACCGAGAATTAATAAAACAAGGTTATAAATTATGTGAGGAGTGATAATAATGGAATGTCGAAAAATATTTGTAAGAAAAAATAAAGATAATAAATATGGTTTCTATTACTGTAAAGTAAATAAATTTATTGAAGGATATAGTTATAATACTGTAAAAGAAGCTAATGAAGCCTTAAGTAATTTATCTGAAGAAGAATTAATTTCATTAATAGATGAAACAAGAGAAAATAATGAACCGGTTGATTGTGCTGAAAGAATAACATTCAAACCATATAAAATTGAAGATAATAAATATGGTATAAGAAGTTGTGATAACATTGTAATGCCATATACTAAATCATCTAAAGAAGAAGTAAAAAATATGTTAAGTAATGATAAAACATTAAAAACACTTAAAGATGAATATAAAAAGAGAGTAATAAACACAGAAGAGGCCAGTGATAAACTAAAAACCAATATTGGTAAAAGAATAATTGCTCTTGCTTTAACTGTTGCCTTTGGTTCAGGAATTATTTCTTTAGTAGCAAGTATGAGTAAAAAGCCAGCTATTAATCCTACCAATCCAACTATTTCTACAACTAATCCAACAACTCCAACAACTAGACCGACAGATCCAACTATTCCATCATCATCACCTGAAACAATATTACCTAATCATGAAAAATTAGCTAATAACCTAGTTGGACCTAATCTAAGTAAAGATGAATTAGAAAAAATTGTTATGTATATGAACATAGGTGATTATACAAATACTAATATAAGTATCTCTGTAGAAGAACTTTACACTAATTATACTAACTGTATTGATGAAATATTAAATTATGATTTACAAAATAGTACAAAATTAAGATTAAGTTCAGCTATTAACAATACTACTCAAAAAGATTGTTTGAAAACTATTGAAGATTATCGTAATAAAATATATAGTACTACTGATGAAAGTAAACTTATTAGTTATTATAGTGACTTAGTTAAATACTTAGAAAACAACAAGATGAATGAAGTAACATCATCAGTATCAATTATTGCTATTAATGAAATGTATATATATGCTAATAACTTCTTTAATGATGAAATATTTGCTCTAAGAGATAAGTTAATTGAATATGCTAGTGTTAATAAGCAAGATGTAATTAATGAATGTTATGATGTATTAAATGGCAAAAAATTATCAGAAGTAAGTTATACTAGATCATTAACAAGATTTTAATATAAGCATAGATAGAATAGTTTAAAATTAATATAAAACTATTCTTTTTCTATGCGAATTATAGTATAATAATTACTGTGATGTAAATGAAAAAGTTTGTAATAATAATAGTATCTATCTTAATAATTATTTTACTTAGTATTGTATATTTAGGTAGTAATGTTAATAAATATAACTCTAATTTAAATAAGTTAATTAAAGATAATTATCACGTGGATAATAAGTTAATTAATGTAAATAAATATGATGGATATTATATCCTAACAACTAGTGCTAATATAATTGTTTTAAATAGTAAATATGAAGAAATACTTAAAGAAGATATATCTAAAATAAAAGATTCCAACAATATGAGTATAATATATAAAAATAATAGTTTAATGTATTTAGAAAAAGAAATAAGTAAAGATAAAGTTATCTATAAATACTATAATCCAAGTAATTTAGAATTAATAAAAGAAATAACATTCAGGAGGTAATTATGAGTGAAAAATTAATAAATTATTTAAAAGAAAAACCAATAATCATACCAAGAGTATTACTAACTAACTACTCGAAATTAAATATAACTGCTGAAGAATTAATTGTTCTAATTTATCTAATGGATAAAGGTAATAATATGATTTATGACATTAACCTATTTGTTAAAGAATTAAGTCTTAATAAAAGAAAAGTAATTGAACTTATCAACAATTTAGTGGAAAAGAACGTTCTAAATATTACAATTAATAAAAATAGTGATAATGTTAGTGAAGAATATTTAAATTTAGATATGTTATATCGTAAGATTACTAATATTATATTAGATAAAGAATTACCTAGTAGTACCAATAATGAAGATTTATTTACTATCTTTGAAAAAGAATTTGGTCGAACAATATCTCCTACTGAATATGAAAAAATTAATAGTTGGTTAAACGAAGATATTGATAAGGCTCTAATTGTTGAAGCCCTAAAAGAAGCTGTTTACAATAGCACTACTAGTTTAAGATATATCGAAACCATTCTTTATAGTTGGAAAAAGAAAGGTATAAAAACTAAAGAAGATGTTAATAAAGAACGTATTAGATATAAGAAAAGTAAAAATGAGGTAATTGAAGTTCCTGATTTTGACTGGGTGAATAATGAATAATATCTTAACTTATCTAGATGAATTATATCCTAATCCTAAATGTGAATTAGAATATACTAAAGACTATGAACTATTAATTGCTATTGTTTTAAGTGCTCAAACAACTGATAAAAGAGTAAATATTGTTAATAAAACTTTATTTGCTAAATATGATACCCTAGATAAACTAGCCAATGCTAATCCTAAAGATATTGCTAAAATAATAAAAAGTATTGGTACTTACACTAAAAAAAGTGAATATGTCGTTGGTATTGCCAAGACTCTTGTTCAAGATGGCTATTATACTGTTCCAAACGATCGCCAATATCTTGAAAAATTACCCGGAGTAGGTCGCAAAACTATTAATGTATTTCTATCTGTAATTTATAATGAACCATGTATTGCTGTAGATACCCATGTCAATAGAGTAAGTAAAAGACTAGGCCTAGCCAAAGAAAAAGATGACGTTCTAGCAGTTGAACATAAACTAATGAAAAAAATACCAAAAGATAAATGGAACAAAGCCCACCATCAATTAGTATTTTTTGGCCGTTATCAATGCAAGTCACTTAAACCTAACTGTGAAAATTGTAAATTAAAAGAGCAATGTAAATACTTCGCCAAAAATAAACATAAAAAAACCACTTCTCAATAAGTGGCTTTTATTATTTACTATCAATTACTTCACTAATAGCATCAGTAGGACAATATTTAATAGCATCTTTTACCTTACTAACCATATCTTCCTTAATATCCTCACATACTACTTGAGCTTGACCATCATCATCGAAATCAAAAACTTGGCCATCAGTTAAAGCAACACAACTTCCACAGCCAATACATTTATCTTTCTTAACAATTACATTCATTATTGTAACCTCCATAAAAAATTATATATATAAATTAACAAAAAATCAATTAAATTATTTAAAATAATTAAAAAATATGGTATTATATACTTATAGTAGGAAGGTGCTTTATATGGAAAGTAGAGAAGAAAGATATAGTAATAACTTATCTAGACAATCTAAAAATAAAGATTTATATAATCAAGTATATGGTTTAGAAGATAATCTAGATAATTTACCACTATCTAAAAATGAAATATATATAACTAAAATGCAAACAGAAATAAATACCCGTGATGAATATCGTAAATCACGAGGTGATAAAACATTATCTGAAACTACTCCACAAGTAAAAGAAGAAAGTATCCCTATCCAAGAAGTAGAAAAAAATGTTTATGATATTAATAAAGTATTAGATAAAGTAAAAGCAGATAATGAGAAGAACAATCAGCCAGAACAACCTGCTCCTAAAGAAGATTATTTAAAGAAACTAAATATTGATAATATTGATGAAGTTAAAGAAATGTATGATGATATTATCTCATCAGTAGATGAAGAAACTGAAAACAGATTACAAAAAACTGCTAACTTATCACTAGAGATTTTATCTGACTTAAAAGGTGATAACGAAGAAACGATGATTACTGCTCCAATTATTGAAGATGAATTACCTGAAATAGAAAAAACTAAAAAGATGAATTTCTATACCGGTAATTGTAAATTTAATAAGAGTGATTTTGAATCAAATGATGAAGAAGAAGATGAAGACTTTATAGATACTTCTAGTAAAGGTACAACTTGGAAATTAATATTATTATTTATATTTGTAATATTAGCCACTGTTGGAGTATTATATTTTTTAAATAAAACAGGAAAAATTTAAGAAGAATTCATACTTCTTTTTTAGTAATATATGGAAAGGATGATATTTATGAACAATAAAGGATTTACTTTAGTAGAATTATTAGCCACAGTTATAATATTAAGTTTAATAACTGGTATAGGAATAGTGTCATATACTAGTTACTTAAAAAATACTAAATCTAAAACTGAAGAAGTATTTAAGAATAATGTTTCTGATTATATTGATGCTTTTATATCAGCTAATACTAATAAATTAACAGACGATACTTTAGCCGGTAATAATGTATATACCCAAAAATATGATAATCACTCTATAACATTTCAAGATATTATAAATGATAATATAATTATTCCTGGTAATTTAATGAATAGTGCTAATAAAAAGACATGCTCTACAAATACTAATATAACAGTATATCGTGATAATAATTATGTATATTGTTATATAGTAGAACTAGATTGTCTAGATAGTAGTGATAATAGATTAACTAATTGTTCAAGTTATATAATGGATAGAATAGGAGGATAATATATTGAAAAAAGGGAAAAGTATTATCTTAATATTAAGTTTATTAATAATAGATATCTTAAGTAAAGAAATAATTAGTGCTCTAGTACCATTAAATCATAGTATTAAAATAATACCTAGCTTTTTCTCTATAACTAATGTTCATAATTACGGAATAGCATGGAGTATGTTAAATGGGCATAGATATCTAATTATTTGTATTACCACTATTATTATTGTAGTCCTAGCAAACTATTTACATAAAAATAATAATATGTTAAAATATGAAACAATATCTTATTTAATGATTATTGCCGGTTCATTAGGTAACCTATATGATAGAATTATTTATGGATATGTAATTGACTTTTTAGACTTTAACATATTTGGATATAATTATCCA
>OLHG01000991.1_pt1 | contig 18568 bp, 15 predicted proteins | sample 1605971 | NCBI WGS metagenome assembly OLHG01 (sample SAMN03283289) | human gut metagenome | biome: human-associated habitat; material: feces | host: Homo sapiens | place: Peru | collected 2012 | reverse complement strand
GATGCCACTGCCTTCTGTATACCTACAAAAGGTACTTTCTCAAACTCAGACCTTTGCAGTCTTCTTGGTTGCGACCATGGTCACGCTCTTCTTGCCGATCTTCTTGAGCTGTGCGCCGGTCAGCTTGACCTGGACCTTGCCGCCCTTCACAACGCCGGTGACAACCATCTTCTCATAGGACACATTGCCGTCCTTGTCCACAACAGGGATCATGACAACAACGGCCACTTCCTCGTTCTCCTTATAAGCAGCCTCCACAACGGCACTGCTCAGGGTCACGGTAGCGGTGGTGCGGTTGAACAGGGGAGTCTGGGCAACCGTCACGGTCTGAACGGCAGTGATCTCCACCTGCTCCTCTTTCGTTGCACCCACAGCAGTGCTCAGCTCTGCCGGAGCAGCAGCCAGCTCCTTCACGACCGTAGCAGACTGAGCGACGGTAGCCTCGGTCTCCTCGGTCTTGATCTCAACGCGATCGAAACCGGTGGTCTCAACAGAAGCCACAGCCTTGACCTCATCAGCAACGGTCTTGCTGGGAGTCGCTGCAAAAGCAGCAACGCCCATGCTCAGGACCAGTGCGCCCGTCAGAACCACACTTGCAATACGTTTCATTTTCATAATAGAAAACTCCTTTCACGCCTCAACCACACCCCTTATGGAAGATGCAGCCTTTGATGTAGCTTTTATTGTAAATGCCGGAAACGGCACTCACTTCAGTTCGTTTCCACAGGTTCCCAGAACAGCTCCAGCACGGCCTGCTGGATGGAATCCGCATCCGGATAAAACTCCGTGAAGCCATCCTCTGCCACTCTGTGTTCTCCTGTGATCTGACACGGCTCCTCCAGCGTATACGCTCTGGCATTCCATGTCTCATTGATGATCCGTCCGCGCGCCATATCCGTTACCAGATAGGGCTGCAGGGCGTCGTACAGATCCGCCGTGAACTGCTCACTGGCACGGATCTTTTCTCCCAGCTGCGAAGCCAGTTGGGAAAGGAACGCCTCCTGACGTTCCATGCGGCTGGCGTTGGTCCCATCTCCGACCGTCATCCGGCTGCGGACAAAGGTCTCTGCCTGATCTCCATGCAACGTCAGGGTCGTGCCCTTGGTCATTGCAGGGTCTATGGAGGAGAAATCATCCTCCAATGTCACGGTGACACCGCCTGCCAGATCGTTCAGCTCCGAGATGCCATCCATGTTCATGGCCACGTAAAAATCAATGGATTCTCCCAGCAGAAGACCTTCCACTGCCTCACGGGCATACTCGCAACTTTCCTCCTTGCCATCGCCGAAGCCATGCGCAAGGCTGATCTGCATTTCTTTGGTGCCGATGGGGCTGCCAAGGTAGCCCAGCACGGTGCATTCTGTCATGGTATCCCGGTCGATCTTCAACTGACGGATGACCTGGCGTTCCGGATCGATGACGATCAGCCGCTGGAAATCTCCCTGGCCGCCCTGGTAAGCGCCCTCGCTCTCCACAGCACTGTCATGGTCCACGCCCATCACAAGGATGGAGGTCAGCCCCTCCCGGCGCTGGTATGTGACGCCGTTGTACTCCTGCGTTTCCACCGCTTCCGTCTGGGTCAGATCCCCGCGTGCTTCTTCAACGCTCCTGGTCTCCAGCCAGCGTCCCCCTGCATACAGGATCACACCCAGCAGAAGGATGCCTGCCGCAATGACCAGGATCAGCCACTTTGCTTTTCCTGCCTGGTCATATCGTTTCAAAAAGTTTTCCCCCTCCTCAGGGTACAATGACATCCGAGGTATAAAGCCTCTCTCATAAGATACCACCTTTTATAGCCGTCTGTCAATGTTTTTTCAAGATTTTTCCTTTTTTGCACACACAGAAATTTTCCCATGCGGAAGCGCTCCCATTGATTCCCTTATTGATTGCTCAGGCATCCGAGCGGGAGAAGGCATTCTTCATATTGCAGCTCAGTTCAAAGAGGACCTTGTTCAGCGTATCGGCGGCGCGGGCCTTCAGCTCTCTGGCGATGGCCTCGTTGGCCTCCGTGCGCAGGGCGGCACGGCGGGCCGGGTCGGCCTCCTGGGCCTGTTTTTCATCGTAGGCGTTCAACAGAGCGCGTGTGGCGGAGAGGACGCCTTCCTCGTAGCGCTCGACATGGAAGATGGACTTGCCGTAAGCGGCATCGGCCATGGCAGCGATCATCCGGCTGACCCAGTAAAAGCTCTCGGTGGAGACTTCGCCGGTGGTACAGGCAAGGTAGGCCGGGGTGGTGTCCACATTGGCATAGAACGGCACCATCGTGTTGAAGGCGTTGGACGCATAGGCGATCCACTCCACCGTGCGGAACTCCTCCGGCAGATCCGGGCGCATCTGGGTCAGCGCCATGAAGCTGTTGCGGTTGATGCCGATCGTACGGTAGGCACCCTTGCTCTTCGGGTCGCCATAGGCGGCATACGGGTCATACGGTGTACCCTGATAGTGCGAAGACAGCAGGTATTTCACGTCTTCCGGTGTGATCTTCCGCTCTGGGACCATGCACCAGGGCAGGTCGTCCGAATGCGGGGTATAGTCTGCATCGGGGCCTTCCCAGACCCAGGTGTTGGGGTTCAGATGCCGCAGCATGAACCAGGCGCGCGGTGTGTTATACACATGATCGGCGTCGTCGTGGCTGCCGAAGGCATCGCGCGGGTTGAAGCTGCCGTCCAGCGAGAGGTCGAGGTGGTGCTTGTCCACAAAGGCCTTCAGGTCGTCCGAGCACATGTAGTTTTCCTGTGCGCCGCAGGCGTCGGCAAAGTCGAAGCTGTCGATGCCGAGCTGGTTGGGCATCACGACATAGCTGTCGTCCGGCACACGGCGGGCCATCCAGTGGTGGCCGCCGATGGTCTCCAGCCACCAGATCTCGTTCACATCCTGAAACGCGATGCCGTTCATTTCATAGGTGCCGTACGTCCGGAGCAGCTCGCCCAGGCGCACCACGCCCTCGCGGGCCGAGCGGATATAGGGCAGCACGAGGCAGACGATGTCCTCCTCGCCAATGCCGCCGGGCACTTCCGGTCGTTCCCCTTTGGCGGGCTGGTACACCACCAACGGGTCTGCGCCCAGAACGCGCGGGTTGGACGTGATGGTCTCGGTGGCCGTCATGCCCACATGGGCCGCATTGACACCCGCTGCCGCCCAGATGCCCTCGCCTTCCACCGCGTTGGGCATGGCCGTCATCCGCAGCGCATGGCCGGGCAGCGGCACCTCTACATGGGAGATCACCGACCGATAGACGGCCGGGTGCTCCTCCGGCTGCACGACCACGAACTTTTTGGCCGTGAAATGCCCCGAACCCGAATCGTCGTTGCGGGCGACCATGGTGGAGCCATCATATGATGCGTTTTTGCCGACTAAAATTGTAGTACAAGCCATTGTTCTGTCCTCCGAAATTGTTTCCTTTTCTTTTCGGTTTGCCGAGGCTATTGTAAGCCTTTTTTGGGGAAAAGGCAAGATTTTTTGAGAAGTGAGCGTGGAAGTACGATTTATGGGATATCATGGAATGTATTATGAATGCAGGCCACAAGATTTTCCTCCCCACATCGTCAATCAGACGGTTTTTCCTGCGTAAAATTAGGCACTTTGCTAAAATCCTTTTCTATTGTTTGTATTGGATTGACACCGTTCGCACCACGTCCTATCATTATGGTAAAATCACCCAAAGGAGGAATGTCGGATGAAACGTCCTCTCATTGCCCATCAGACACCCGACAGAACACGCACCCAGCTTCTGGAAACACACAGTCGCAACGTCGGTGAACGCTGCGGTGCTGCCTGTCAGCAGATTGGCCTGGAACATCTTGGCCGCCTGACCGGACTTCTGCACGATCTCGGAAAAGCTGCTCACGAGGTTCAAGACTATCTTTATGGAGCCCCGATCGTCGGAAAGCTCAATCATTCCAGTGCCGGGATGCGGTGGGTCTGGGAAGCCTTTGGAAAAAACGAAACGCGGAAAAGTTACCGTCTGGCTGCACAGTTTGCCGCCATCGCCATCGGCTGCCATCACGGCACACGATGCGATATTTTCGACCCTGAAGACGGCAGTGAACCCTGGCTGGAACGAATGTGTTCCGAGAAAGCAGACCCATTTTACGCCCAGAGCTGTGAAACATTTTTCACCGAGTGCATCCCGCGCGAAGAGATCGAGCAGGAAATAGCGCTTGCCGCAAAGGAGATCGCGTCTCTTTGGAACGAACTCCTGCAAATCGGTGACAACCGCTCCAACAGCGTTTCGTTTCAGATGATGCTCGGTCTTGTTCAGCGCTATCTATTTGGTGCATTGGTCGATGCCGATTGGACCGACACCGCCCATTTTGAGAAAAACACGCCTTTGCCATCCACCAAGGCAATCCACTGGCCCGCACTGGCGAACACCGTGGAGCACTTTCTTGCAGACCTGAAACAAACCCGCACGATCGACTTTCTGCGGCAGGAAATTTCCGACCAGTGTCATTCTGCCGGGCAGAACGCCGCTCCCGGCATTTACCGGCTCTATGTTCCCACCGGAGGCGGCAAGACTTACTCCGGCCTTCGTTTCTGTATTCACGCAGCAGAGCACACCCATGCCAGCCGGATCTTCTATTTTGCACCCTATCGCTCGATCATCGGGCAGAACACCGGGCATTTCCGGAAGGCGCTCGGCAATTCCGCTCTTGTTCTGGAACATCACGCGGACGCCATCCAGGACGAGACTCTGCAGGAATCCATTCTGGCACAAACGCAGAATTGGCAGGGTGTGCCCCTCATTGCAACGACCATGGTTCAATTTCTCAACACCCTGTTCGCTGCGCCTCGCCGCAACGCCCGCAGAATGCCCTCACTGGCCCACGCTGTCTTGCTTTTCGATGAGATCCAGTCGCTTCCATTGCAACACACCTACTTATTCAATATTGCACTCAACCTGCTTTCGCAGGCGATGGGCTGCACGATCGTCCTCTGCACCGCCACGCAGCCTCCTCTGGAGCAACTTGCTTATCCACTTTTGTTTTCTACTCCCAAGGACATCGTTCCAGATTATGCAAAACGCTTTGAGCAATTCAAGCGAACCGAAATCGTCCCCATTCTCGACCATTCCGGTTTTTCTGCTGAATCACTGGCCGATTTTGCCTTGGACAAGCTTCAAACCAATGATTCTCTGCTCGTGATCCTCAACACCCGCCGGATGGTCGAAGCCGTATTTGATCATCTAAAACCGCTTCTGGGTTCGGATGTTCAGCTTTTCTGCCTTACTACACATCTTTGCCCGCAGCACCGCATGGATGTGATCGACGCCATCAAAGCCCATCTGGATCCACCACACCCGGCACAAAAGCTGATCTGTGTCAGCACTCAACTCATTGAAGCAGGTGTAGATCTGAGCTTTGACTGCGTCATTCGCGGCATGGCCGGCCTGCCCAGCGTCGCACAGGCCGCCGGACGCTGCAATCGTCACGGTAAAACGTCCTGCCGCCCGGTCTATCTGCTCCCCTGCGCACAGAACGAAGAACATCTGGACTCCCTGCCGGATCTGGATGAGGGGCGTCGTTCCACAGAACGTCTGCTTTCCAGCCTGCCTGCTCATACAGACCTGCTCTCTCCGGCCTCCATTCAGGCCTACTACGACGCCTATTATTCAGAAGATCGTCAGAAGAACCAGATGCTTGCCCCGACCGGGCAGGACGGACAGACGCTCCTCGACCTTCTGAGCGACAACAAATCCGGTGTCAAAGCATATCGGGAAACCCACCGTTCGGCACCGCCGCTTTCCCCTGTCATGCTTTTTCAAGCATTTGATACGGCCGAATCGCAATTTCATGCACTGGAAAGCGACACGATTTCCGTCATTGTGCCGTACCGGGAACAGGGGCAGAAACTCGTTTCACTATTTTTGTCCACCGAACATCCGGGTCCTGAACTGTTCCGTGAGGCACAGCATTATACCGTAGAGCTCAATAGCAGCGAGTTCCGACGCCTTGACCAAGCCCATGCGATCCTACCCGGAGCAAAAGGAGCCGTCTATCTTTTGCAGTCCAATTGTTATGACTCCATCAAGGGCATCCAGACCGAGCCCTCTGCACCGGAGGTTCTGATCTTCTGATAAAAAGGAGGAATTTCTTTGCAATATCCCAACACCATCACTCTGCTTGTATCCGGACGCTATGCACTTTTCAGTGACCCCATTACCCGCGTGGGCGGCGAGAAATGCAGTTACCCCGTCCCGACGTACCAAGCGCTCAAAGGCATTCTGGAAAGCGTATATTGGAAGCCCACATTTATTTGGGTCCCTACCGATGTCCGCATCCTGAACCGAATCGAAACGCAATCCAAGGGCATCCGCCCCATCAACTACAGCAACGGCAAAAACGACCTTTCCATCTATACGTATCTGTCTGATGTTGCCTATCAGGTGCGCGCCCACTTTGAGTGGAACGAGCACCGCCCGGACCTTGCACAGGACCGGAACGAAAACAAGCACTACGCCATCGCCAAGCGAATGCTGGAACGCGGCGGGCGGCGGGACATCTTTCTCGGTACACGGGAATGTCAGGGTTACGTAGAACCCTGCACCTTTGGCGAGGGCCCCGGTGCTTACGACAACACTCCCTCTGTTCCGCTTGGTCTGATGCTGCATGGTCTGACCTACGCAGACGAGACCACCACTGGCACCATGCAGGAGCGTTTCTGGTATCCGGTGATGGAAAACGGCATCATCCACTTCTGCCGCCCGGAAGAGTGCCCCGTCGTCCGCGATATCCGGAAGCAGTCGGCCAAGCATTTCATCCTGAATGAAACGCTCCAAAGCTGCGATGATCTTTATCAGGAGGTGTTCTCCGAATGAGCTGGCTGGAACGCTGTTATCAGACCTATGAGTACATCCGCCGGGCAGAACCTGACCTCATCGGCAGGCAGGAACCCAATCGTGCCACCCTCCTGCCCGTCGGTCACACCACCCAGCAGGCACAGATTCAGGTAGAGCTCGACCTCGACGGCAATTTTCTGAACGCTTTTGTCCTGCGCAAGGATGAACAAACCACGATCATCCCCTGCACTGAACGCTCATCCGCCCGAACTTCCGGCATTGTACCTCACCCACTTGCCGACAAACTTCAATACATCGCTTCCAATTATTCCGATTACGGTGGGCGAAAGGAGCCCGGCTGGGAGAAATATCACGAACAGCTTCTCAGCTGGTGTTCTTCCCCATTTTCCCACCCATTGGTCTGCGCTGTACTTCACTACCTCGAAAAAGGCTGCCTGATTCCCGATCTTCTTGCAAAAGGCATCCTGTTCACAGATGAAACTGGCAGACTTCCCGCAAAATATACAGGTGAAAAAGATGCTTCGCCCCAAATCGTTCGCGCCATTCCTTCTGGAGACCAGACTGAATCGTTCATCCGTTTTCGTGTCAACAACATTGATTTGTCCTGCACACCCGAACTCTGGGACAGTTTTCTGCATTTTTATGAATCACAGTTGACCGATCAGGACTACTGCACTGTTCTTGGTGAGAAAACCGCGATTTCCATGCTCAGCCCACAAAAGATCCGCAATGCCGGAGATGGTGCAAAATTGATTTCCAGCAACGACGAAACGAATTTCACCTTTCGCGGGCGTTTCTTTAATCCACGACAGGCGCTTTCTATCGGCTATCGCACCACGCAGGAAGCCCACAGTGCACTGCGCTGGCTCATCAGCCGTCAGGGCACAAATCTTGGTGATGAATCCATCCTGGTCTGGGGCACACAGGATGAACCGGTTCCCTCGCTTTGCGATGATACCTATGATCTTGCGCAGAATGCCCCCGCTGATGATCTCGATGACATGGAGATTCCAGAATTTGCTTTGATGCCCTCACAGGAAGCTTCCACCGCCGAGACCATTGCGCGGCAGTTCAATCGGGCGATCCATGGATACCGCTTGAAGCTGACCGACACCTCCCAGCTTTCCGTTCTGATCCTGGACTCTCCTTCTGGTGCCAAAGGCCGCCTTTCGGTCCGGTATTATCAGGAACTCAGCGGCTCCCGGCTGCTGGAAAATATCGTTGACTGGCACAAGACCTTTGTGTGGCTTTTGGAATACCGCTCCCGCCCCGCACCGGCACAGCCCGGAACGAAACCCAAGCAGGAACATTTTTCGTTTGTCGGAGCACCCGCCCCGGAGGACATCGCGAAAGCTGCTTACGGAGAAAAGGTCGATCAGAAACTCAAGCAACAGACTTTGGAGCGCCTTGTTCCCTGTCTGGTAGAACGAAAGCCGCTGCCTTATGACCTTGTGCGAAGCGCTGTACGCCGTGCTACGGCAGGCGTCACGCTGGAGCCCTGGGAAGCCCGCAAGACCCGCAGCATCGCCTGTGCGCTGATCTGCGGTTATTACAACCGATCGAAAGGAGAATCTTATTCTATGGCATTGGATGAAACCTGCCGCGACCGCAGCTATCTGTTCGGCCGCATCCTCGCCTGCGCAGAGCAGGTCGAACGCTATGCACAAAACCTGACCACCGATGAAAAACGTACAACGAATGCCGAACGGGCACAGGTCATGTTCGTACAGCGACCCGCCAAAACGACCGTTCTGCTGCAAAACAAGCTCACGCCCTATCTGAGCCGCATCCAGTCCAAAAACGGCAGCCGACGCCGTTATCAGCTCATGCTGGATCTGATCGATCAGCTCGGTGAAGAAAACTTCACCAACAAACCCTTGAGCGAACTTTATCTCCTTGGCTATTCCAGCCAGCTGATGGCCTTCCGCCGTGAAAACGAAGAATCGAAAAAGAATTCCAATCCGAGTGAAGAATAAATAACAGGAGGATCTACTATTATGAGTACTTTGAACCATAAGATCGACTTTGCCCTTGTTCTTTCCGTCCGCCACGCAAACCCCAATGGGGACCCGCTCAATGGCAACCGCCCCCGTGAGACCTACGAAGGCTACGGCGAGATCTCGGATGTCTGCCTGAAACGGAAGATCCGCAACCGCATGATGGACCTCGGTGCTCCGGTTTTTGTGCAGTCCAATGACCGCTGCATCGACGGCTGCAAAAGCCTGAAAGACCGTGCTGACTCCATCCCTGCACTGAAAAAAGAAAAAGACGCCGATGTTTACGCAAAAGTCGCCTGCCAGACCTGGCTGGATGTGCGCAGCTTCGGCCAGGTGTTCGCCTTCAAGAATGGCGGCGAGGCCGACGGTGTCTCGATCGGTGTGCGTGGGCCCGTATCCATCCACCCGGCGTTCAGCGTTGACCCCGTCGAGATCAGCAGCCTGCAGATCACCAAAAGCGTCAACGGCGTATCCGGTGCAAAAAAATCCAGCGATACCATGGGCATGAAGCACCGCGTTGACTTCGGCGTCTATACTACCTTTGGCAGCATCAACTGCCAGCTTGCCGAAAAGACCGGCTTCACGCAGGAAGATGCAGACCTGATCAAGCAGGCTCTCCTCACATTATTTGAGAACGACACGTCTTCTGCCCGGCCGGACGGCAGCATGGAGGTGATCCGCCTGTACTGGTGGGAGCACAACTGCAAGAGCGGTCAGTATTCCTCCGCCAAGGTCCACCGCTGCCTGCATGTGAAGTCAACCTGCGAGACACCTCACAGCGCAGAGGATTACGAGATCACCTGCGACGAATTGGACGGTCTGACGCCGGAAGTGTATGATGAACACTGACGAATATCTGCAAATGTCTGGTATTCAACACTTTGCCTTTTGTAGAAGACAATGGGCGTTGGCCTACCTCGAACAGCAATGGTCTGAGAACCTTCGCACTGCGGAAGGGCGGCTGGAACATACCCGCTGCCATGACACCGCGCAGACCGAGCGGCGGGGCGATCTGCTCATCACACGGGGGATGAAGGTCGTCAGCCACCGCCTGCGGCTCAGCGGAGACTGCGACGTTGTGGAATTCCGGGCGGACCCGGAGGGCATCCCGCTGCAGCACACCGAAGGCCGCTGGCGGCCCATGCCGGTGGAGTACAAACATGGCCGCGCCAAGGAAAACGACGCCGACCGGCTGCAGCTCTGTGCGCAGGCCATGGCTCTGGAAGAGATGCTGGCCTGTGATATCCCGCAGGCCGCGCTCTTCTACGAGGAAACACGACGGCGGGAACTCGTCCCGCTGACGGACGCGCTGCGCCAAAAAACGCAGGCCATGGCCGACGAGATGAACCAGTATTTCGCCCGCGGCTACACTCCAAAAGTCAAGCCGGGAACCTTCTGCAACGCCTGCTCCCTCAAAGAGCTTTGCCTGCCCGCACTGTACAAACGCGCCGACCCCAGGGCCTACCTGAAAGCCTATCTGGACGAAGTGCAAGCGGAGGACACGCCATGAGACAGCTTTTGACCCAGCTTTACGTCACTTCGGAAGACGCCTATCTTTCGCTCGACGGCGAAAATGTCGTGGTCAGCCGCCAGAAGACCGAGATTGGGCGGGTCCCGCTCCACACGCTGGAAGGGATCGTCTGCTTCAGCCGCTCCGGTGCCAGCCCGGCACTCATGGGCAAATGCGCGGCCAAGGGCATCGACCTCTGCTTTTTTAGCCCCTACGGCCAGTTTTTGGCGCGCACCGTCGGCGAAGAGCGCGGCAATGTCCTGCTGCGGCAGACCCAGTACCGCATCTCCGACAGCGAAGCGCTGAGCTGCCGCTATGCGCGGTACTTCATCCTTGGCAAAGTTTACAACGCCCGCTGGGTACTGGAACGCGCCACCCGCGACCACCCGCAGCGCGTACCCGTAGAGGAATTCAAACGCACGAGTGCCCAGCTTGCGGCGGCGCTCCCGCTCATTGAGCAGTGCGACGATCTCGACCAGCTGCGCGGTCTGGAAGGAGAAGCAGCGCAGCGCTACTTTGACTGCTTCGACTCCCTCATTTTACAGCAGCATGAAGCGTTTCCGTTCGTGTCCCGAAACCGTCGGCCGCCGCTGGACAATGTGAACGCGCTGCTCTCCTTCGCCTATTCTCTGCTGGCCCGCGACTGCGCTTCCGCACTGAGCAGCGTCGGGCTGGACCCGTATGTCGGCTTCCTGCACCGCGCCCGTCCCGGACGCCGCAGTCTGGCGCTGGACCTTATGGAAGAGCTTCGCGCCGTTTCCGCAGACCGGTTCGTGCTGTCCTGCATCAACCAGAAACTGCTGACAGCGAAGCACTTCCAGAAACAGGAGAATGGTGCTGTCCTCTTGACCGACGATGGCCGCCGCGCGTTTTTCAAAGCCTGGCAGACCAAAAAGCAGGAGCAGATCACCCATCCCTTCCTGAAAGAGAAACTGCCCTGGGGACTGGTGCCTTACGTGCAGGCGCTCCTTCTGGCGCGGACTCTGCGCGGTGATCTGGAACTGTATCCGCCATTCTTCTGGAAGTGAGGTGCGTCTATGCTGGTCCTGATCACCTACGATGTCAACACCGAGACCGCTGCTGGGCGCAAACGCCTGCGCAAAGTCGCCAAAAAGTGCGTGGACCACGGGCAGCGGGTGCAGAATTCTGTCTTCGAGTGCCTGCTGGACGCCGCGCAGTTTGCTGTTCTGAAGTCCGAGCTTGCCGCCCTCATCGACCCCGATCTGGACAGTCTGCGGTTTTATCAACTGGGCAACAACTATAAGACCAAGGTCGAGCACATCGGGGTGCATCCCCTGTTTGAATCCGGAGACGTGCTGATCTTCTAGCCTGTTCCCTCGGTGCGAATGGAAAGCACTCACCCCTTTTCCGTCTCCTTCGCACCATGTTTTCAAGGCATTCTGTGCAGATCGCAGCTGTTTTTTCGGATGTTTTTGGACAAGCTCTTCCAAATCTGTGCAGATCGTTTTATAATGAAACAAAAGCGGAGATGTTTTTCTCCGTTTTTGCTGTCGCCCTCCTCGCGGAGGGCGTGGATAGAAATCAAAATGGAGATCTTAGACGTTTCCCGCTGGCAGGTCGCCCTCCTCGCGGAGGGCGTGGATAGAAATGCCCAACTGCACAACCCCTACACGTTGCAGAATCTGTCGCCCTCCTCGCGGAGGGCGTGGATAGAAATTTGAGTGCCGGACTGACCCGCGCAAGCACAGGACGTCGCCCTCCTCGCGGAGGGCGTGGATAGAAATATCGTGAGCTTCTGCACGATATCCGTCTGGGTGCTGTCGCCCTCCTCGCGGAGGGCGTGGATAGAAATACCACGCCATCTGCCGTGATGATGGTTGATTATCGTCGCCCTCCTCGCGGAGGGCGTGGATAGAAATCGATGCAAAGGCACAGAATTTTGCCATGAAGGACGGTCGCCCTCCTCGCGGAGGGCGTGGATAGAAATTTCTACGTCGTATACGCTCGGAACGACGATAAAGTCGCCCTCCTCACGGAGGGCGTGGATAGAAATAAAACGCTGTTTGCAATGGTGGGCCGTGGTGCGGGGTCGCCCTCCTCACGGAGGGCGTGGATAGAAATTTCATAGGCAGGCTCTCACCAACCAGAACCTGTTCGTCGCCCTCCTCGCGGAGGGCGTGGATAGAAATGGCAAGTGAGGTAAGTATCATGAAGATTATTCCCGTCGCCCTCCTCGCGGAGGGCGTGGATAGAAATATTTTAACAACCGCAGAAGTATGATCTTGATTATCGTCGCCCTCCTCGCGGAGGGCGTGGATAGAAATGAGATGCACATCGTCGCAGCGCATGGAGAGCAGGTCGCCCTCCTCGCGGAGGGCGTGGATAGAAATGCGATGGCATCCACGGAGCTGGTGCCCTTGACCTGTCGCCCTCCTCGCGGAGGGCGTGGATAGAAATAGGTCGCTTTCGCCGGTGGCGTTCATGCCCGCCGGGTCGCCCTCCTCGCGGAGGGCGTGGATAGAAATTCTTCTCTTGGCGTTCCGGGCCTGCGAGCGGGTGCGTCGCCCTCCTCGCGGAGGGCGTGGATAGAAATGCAGCTGTACCAGACCGTGGACGAGGCTGCCAACGGTCGCCCTCCTCGCGGAGGGCGTGGATAGAAATGTCTTCAACGGTGTTCTGGTTCCGTTGCAGAATGGCGTCGCCCTCCTCGCGGAGGGCGTGGATAGAAATGAAATATAAGACTATCAAGGGCAAGCCCACCACAGTCGCCCTCCTCGCGGAGGGCGTGGATAGAAATTTTTGCACACTGTAATTAACGGTGGTGATGTACGGTATGGTCGCCCTCCTCGCGGAGGGCGTGGATAGAAATATAGGACACATGCAGTTGGGGTGAAGAACCCCAACGTCGCCCTCCTCGCGGAGGGCGTGGATAGAAATATCATAGGCTGTAAGAAGTGCAAGGGAGAGCTTGACCGTCGCCCTCCTCGCGGAGGGCGTGGATAGAAATATCGCAGCAGCACTAGCATAATACCCTCCACAAGAGGTCGCCCTCCTCGCGGAGGGCGTGGATAGAAATGAAAATATGACCTTCGAGAACATCCTGCAAGACGTCGTCGCCCTCCTCGCGGAGGGCGTGGATAGAAATATTTATTGTAGGACTTACGAAAGAAGGTGAATGTATGGTCGCCCTCCTCGCGGAGGGCGTGGATAGAAATATATTAACAGTATTTCCATTAGAATCTTTCAATGTCGCCCTCCTCGCGGAGGGCGTGGATAGAAATTTTACATTTGGCACGCAGATGGAGAGGGCTATAAGTCGCCCTCCTCGCGGAGGGCGTGGATAGAAATGGATTACCACTTCCATGGTGTTTTGCGAATTTTTGTCGCCCTCCTCGCGGAGGGCGTGGATAGAAATGCCAAACCTGCGACAATATTTCCCGCATCGCCATAGTCGCCCTCCTCGCGGAGGGCGTGGATAGAAATTTCTTCTCCTTTCAAATGATTAGAAAGACACCACGAGTCGCCCTCCTCGCGGAGGGCGTGGATAGAAATGCTTCGCCCGCTTCCACAATGACATCGGTCTCGCGTCGCCCTCCTCGCGGAGGGCGTGGATAGAAATTCCAACCCGCTGTTCTCACTGGGGTACGGCTCCCAGTCGCCCTCCTCGCGGAGGGCGTGGATAGAAATATCATGGAGGGCCTGAAAAACGGTATCGCCGGAGCGTCGCCCTCCTCGCGGAGGGCGTGGATAGAAATTCCAACGTGGTCCCTATAAGAGCCGGGGATTTCTAGTCGCCCTCCTCGCGGAGGGCGTGGATAGAAATGTCCCGGTGACGGCCGCCGCGCCCGCTTCCGCAGTCGCCCTCCTCGCGGAGGGCGTGGATAGAAATTTTCAGACAGCCACTGGCAGTGCGCTGGATCTGCTGGTCGCCCTCCTCGCGGAGGGCGTGGATAGAAATTTACATGCTCATTCAGGGCATCACGCTGGCCGGGGTCGCCCTCCTCGCGGAGGGCGTGGATAGAAATGGTCTGGCGGCAAAGAACGCGGCCCCCGAAGAGCTGTCGCCCTCCTCGCGGAGGGCGTGGATAGAAATTTGAGGAAGTCGTTCGGATGCGCTGCCGCCTCTTGTCGCCCTCCTCGCGGAGGGCGTGGATAGAAATATTTCAAAGATAAACCTCCCTGTTCCTAGAATGGTCGCCCTCCTCGCGGAGGGCGTGGATAGAAATATCTTCCACGATTTTCTCCACGTCCGCACGTGTGAGCGTCGCCCTCCTCGCGGAGGGCGTGGATAGAAATGCTGTGGGTGCTGGGCATCTTGGGCGGCCTGTGCGGTCGCCCTCCTCGCGGAGGGCGTGGATAGAAATATACAGCAATAGACCCCCCTGCCCAGTGGGCAGGGGGGTCGCCCTCCTCGCGGAGGGCGTGGATAGAAATTGCTATCTGCGCCTTGAGTGTGAGGGTCGCCGCGTGTCGCCCTCCTCGCGGAGGGCGTGGATAGAAATGCATTTGGCCATGTTGTTCAGAGCCTTGTGCAGGGTCGCCCTCCTCGCGGAGGGCGTGGATAGAAATTTCCCAGTCGGCCCGCTCAAGCTGGCGCTGAACGTCGCCCTCCTCGCGGAGGGCGTGGATAGAAATATCCAGCAATAGACCCCCTGCCCAGTGGGCAGGGGTCGCCCTCCTCGCGGAGGGCGTGGATAGAAATGGCAAAAAATGTTGACAATGCGAAAAAGCGCCCCGTCGCCCTCCTCGCGGAGGGCGTGGATAGAAATATATCATCGACGTATACATGCAGGCCGCAGGGTGGGGTCGCCCTCCTCGCGGAGGGCGTGGATAGAAATTTTCTATCTGCGCCCTCAGTGTGAGTGTGGCCGCGGTCGCCCTCCTCGCGGAGGGCGTGGATAGAAATGACAATCCTGATTTTGACAACTCCGAGTCGTTGTGGTCGCCCTCCTCGCGGAGGGCGTGGATAGAAATGCTCATTGCGCACCCGCCTTGCACTTATCTTTCCAACGTCGCCCTCCTCGCGGAGGGCGTGGATAGAAATGGCCGGCCCGGCCTCCCAGCATCCAGCACCGCCCACGTCGCCCTCCTCGCGGAGGGCGTGGATAGAAATTTCTGACCCATGAGAAAATCCACCGCGTCAGACGTCGCCCTCCTCGCGGAGGGCGTGGATAGAAATACCGATACTCCTTTCCGGTGGCCTTGTCCCTCAGCGTCGCCCTCCTCGCGGAGGGCGTGGATAGAAATAGCTTGCGGGGCTGCATAGCGCCGATTTCGGGCTGGTCGCCCTCCTCGCGGAGGGCGTGGATAGAAATTTATTCGCTCAGCTAATTTTTTCTATTGACACGGCTTGTCGCCCTCCTCGCGGAGGGCGTGGATAGAAATATTTCCGAGCCCCTGTGCACCTGGGCTCTGAACCGTCGCCCTCCTCGCGGAGGGCGTGGATAGAAATTCCCTTCAGCAGATACCGACGACAGGGCGAACGCGTCGCCCTCCTCGCGGAGGGCGTGGATAGAAATACCAGATACTGCCGATGGTTCAGGATGTGCGCAGAGGTCGCCCTCCTCGCGGAGGGCGTGGATAGAAATACCAGAGCCATGCGCACCGGCCCAAAACAAAAGCAAAAGGCGGCATGACCCGTTGTATGGGCCACGCCGCCTGTTGCTTCAGGGCTCGTTTGCCTGCAGCACACAGGCACAATACCCCGGTTCGGGCTGATAGCAGTGGATGGTCAGGTATTTGTCCACCTCCGGGCTGTAATCGTGGAGGGTATGCTTCGTACCGTTCAGCGCCACATCTGCATAGGACACCAGCCACTTTTTGTCCCCATTGGGGAACACCTTGTAAAACGAGCGATTCAGCATTTCCTCCACCGGCACACCTTCGATATTGGCCATTTCCGCATTGCAATAGCGGAAGATGAAATCCACGCCGTGTCCATCTTCATTGAAGACCAGCTCGATGACACAGAACGCCAGCGGCATATCGTCCAGCAGTCTGCATTTTTCCAGCAGGCTCATGCTCATGGGGCGATGCTTCGTGTCGGACAGCCCGATCTCCATGCGCAGGCGGCGGTGGCTGCTCAGGCCGCGCTTGCGTCCCTGAAACGTGCGGCCGTCCGACATGGTATAAACACCATCGTTGCCGATGTTTACGATCTGACTGCGGTTCACTGCGATTCCCTTGCTGATGTTCAGGAATAGATCCTCCGGCAGAACAGACAGGACGCCGTGCATCGGCGCATACAGCGCGGCTTCCCCGCCGTCCATGCGGTGAAGGACCGTTTTCCGGTCGCTGCGGTAAAGATATAAAATGTTTTCCGGGCAGAGATCGTGTTTTTGCATCCATCTATTCAGGTCGCTCATTGCAGTGCTCCTTTGTCAGTTGATGACTTTAGTATAACATACTGCCGTGCGTCGGGCAAGGATGATTCGTGAAAAGCGCAATTCAATGGAGTTTTCAACAATAATCTGAGGTATTTTTTGTCGAAGCTCACGTTTTTACGTGTCATTCATAGAAAGTGTTGACTTTCCAGCATTCTTTTCGTATGATGAACACAGAACACCGAATGGTTTTTCCCATAAAGCGCATACGCATAAAGCAAAAAGCATAACAGGAGGTTTCATGTTATGAAAATGACCCGCCGGGAATTTCTGAACATTTCCACTGCGGCTGCGGTGGTCTGCGCAGCTACACTTTTGCCCGTAGAGAAAGCCGCCGCAGCACAACAAACGATGGCTGCACAGGACCTTCTGGAGCAGGCGTATCTGTACGCCTTTCCACTGGTGATCATGGACGCTACCCGGACGGCTTCCACAAACACCCGCACAGCTACAAGCAACAAGGCTCCCATCAACCAGTTCATCCATGCGGAAAAGCTGGCAGATGCAACGACCCGTGTGGTGGTTACGCCGAATGTGGATACCATCTATACGCAGGCGTTTCTGGATGTCGGCGCAGAACCAATGATCTACGGCGTGCCGCAGACCGACCGCTTTTTTAATGTACAGGTGCTGGATGCGTGGACAAACACCGCCGCCGTGCTGGAAACGCCGGGGCTTTACGCCATTACCCGTGCAGACTGGCAGGGCGAACTGCCGGAAGGGGTGCAGCGCATTGATGTGCCTACCACGATGGTCTGGACCATTGCCCGCATCGTGCTTTCCGGACAAGAGGACCTGCCCAACGTCCGGGCCATTCAGGATAAGATGCAGCTGATGCCGCTTTCCGCCTATCAGGCGGGTGGATGGACCGCCCCCGCAGGCAGCTATGACCCTGCCAATGACTTTGTGCCGGTAAAGCACGTTCTTGCCATGGACGCAAAGGAATTTTTTGATACCGCCAACCAGCTGATGGAAACCAACCCGCCCGCTGCGGCAGACGCGCCGGTACTCCGGGAGCTTGCAGCACTGCACATCGGCCCCGGTGAGAAGTTCGATGACAAGGCGCTGGGTCTGTTCAGTGGGCTGCGCTGGAAGCTGATGCTGCTCCAGCTGAAGAAAAAGCTGCTGAGCGAATCGAAGGGCTATACGCGCCAGATGGGTCAGTGGACCTATTTCGGCGACCCCATCGGCAACTTTGGCACAACATATACCTACCGTGCCATGGTGGCGCTGCGGGGTCTGGGTGCCAACACCACCGATGTTGCCATCTACCCCAAAACCGATGTGGACAGCACCGGCGCAGTCCTGACCGGCAAAAAGACCTATACGCTGCACATAGAGGCAGAGCCTCCTACGAAGGAAAAAGGCTTCTGGTCGGTGACCGCCTACGGCGAGGACGATTTCCTCATTGATAACGCCATTGACCGATACTGCGTCAATGACCGTTCCGGGCTGCACCGCAACCCGGACGGGTCGATTGATATCATCCTTTCCAAAGAAGCACCGGAGGATACGACCAACTGGCTGCCGATAGGTGAGGGAGATTTCCACCTCTTCCTTCGTATCTATAAACCGGATACTGCTGCACTGGCAGACTGGCATCCGCCGGTTGTCCGCGCAAACTGATTTGTAATTCTATAATAAGGAGGAACCTGCTATGAAAATGACCCGCCGAAACTTTATTTCCGCTTCGGCTGCAACGATGCTGGCGTGCGGCGCATCCCTGTCTGCCCATGCTGCGGAAAATACCGCGGAAAACGGTCTGAATTTTATCACAGATATTTTCAAGGACCCCACCCAGCCGGGCGAGACGGAGGAAGCAACAGCGATCACGGCAGAAAAGAACGCCGAATGGTATGAAAAGCTGGATTTTTCCGACCGGCGGGAGTTTGCCAACGCAGAGCGCGGCTGGCTGGAC
>OLHG01000990.1_pt1 | contig 18581 bp, 15 predicted proteins | sample 1605971 | NCBI WGS metagenome assembly OLHG01 (sample SAMN03283289) | human gut metagenome | biome: human-associated habitat; material: feces | host: Homo sapiens | place: Peru | collected 2012 | reverse complement strand
AGGCGATGCCTTCCTGATTAAAATCAAAGATTTTAATCAGGAAATAGTATCAGAAAAAGGGAATACTTCCCATAATCTTTGCCTTTTTCAGAAAATAGCCAGATTTTCAATCAAAAATTAGATATTTTCTCCAAACTTTTTCCTTTTTGATTTTTTCTCTGGAAAAAGGGAAATACTTATGATATACTTCCATTGCAATAATGAAAATAATATATGGAGGAATACCGTACATGCGAGGAATCCCGTCTCTCATCACCGACATCCGGAAAAATGTCTTCACCGAGGTCGCCCGTATGGCCTACGCCGGCGGTGACTACACCAACGCCGAGGACTTGCCCTATAAAATTGTTCCCGGCGACCAGCCTCTGCACCGGGAATCCATCTTCCTGGAGCGTGCCATCGCCGGTGAGCGGGTGCGCCTGGCCATGGGTCTGGGGATCCGCCCCATTCAGACCCGGAGCCTGATGACCGAGGGTATGGATGCCGCCGCCGTGGCCGAGCAGTACTACGAGCCTCCGCTCATCAATATCATTCCCTATGCCTGTCACGCCTGTCCCACCAACCAGTATAAGGTCACCGTGGGCTGCCAGAACTGCCTGGCCGCCTCCTGCCAGCAGGTGTGCCCCAAGGGTGCCATTTCCTTCGTCAACGGCAGAAGCCACATTGACCCGGACAAGTGCATCCGCTGCGGCAAGTGCGCCAAGGCCTGCCCCTATCACGCCATTATCCACCTGGAGCGGCCCTGCCAGGCCTCCTGCGGTATGGACGCCATTGGCTCCGATGAGCACGGCAAGGCAACCATCAACCAGGACAAGTGCGTGGCCTGCGGACAGTGCCTGGTTTCCTGCCCCTTCGGCGCCATCGTGGACAAGGGTCAGATCTTCCAGGTCATCCAGTCCATTCTCAAGGGAGACAAGGTTATTGCCATCGTGGCTCCCGCCTTCATCGGCCAGTTCAGCGGCATGGTGTCCCCCGGCAAGCTGGTCACCGCCATGAAAATGCTGGGCTTTGACTCCGTGGTGGAGGTGGCCATCGGCGCGGACATGTGCACCATCGAGGAGGCCAAGGACTTCCTGGAGAAGGTGCCTGGGGAACAGGACTACATGGCAACCTCCTGCTGCCCGGCCTGGCACTCCATGATCGGCAAGCTCTTCCCCAGCGAGTCCAAGAAGATTTCCATGACCCTGACCCCCATGGTCTTCACCGCCCGTCTGATGAAGAAGGAGCACCCCGGGTGCAAGGTGGTCTTTGTCGGCCCCTGCGCCGCCAAGAAGCTGGAGGCCATCCGGGCGGATATCCGCTCCGACGTGGACTTCGTGCTGACCTTCGAGGAGCTCATGGGCATGTTCGAGGCCAAGGAAATCGACTTTGCCGCCCTGGAAGAGTCCGAGGGTCTGAACGAGGGCACCGGCGCAGGCCGCGGCTTCGCTGTTGCCGGCGGTGTTGCCCAGGCCGTGACCAATCTGGTCAATGAGACCCACCCCGACCTGGAGGTCAAGACCGCCCGGGCAGAGGGTCTGCGGGATTGCCGGAAGCTGATGATGATGGCCAAGGCCGGTAAGTACAAGGGCTATCTGCTGGAGGGCATGGCCTGTCCCGGCGGCTGCGTGGCCGGCGCGGGTACCATCCTGCCGGTGGATAAGGCCGCAAAGTTCGTGGAGAAGTACAGCAAGGAGGCCGCCAACGCCTCCCCCACCCAGTCCGCTTACCGGGATGCCGGCGAGGATCTGGATTGATTCTAAAAAAACCCAGGGCACGGTGCGCCGCACCGTGCCCTGGGCTTCTTCTGTGTATTATAGAATCCGTAGGGGCGGCCACTGGCCGCCCGCTTTTTATGATTTTTTGGGAACGGATTGCCACGTCGGCCGCTGGCCTCCTCGCAATGACATGCGTGTTACAATCGCTTCCGCAAGAACGATACTCAGCGTTACCTGGTAGTATTACGATTATTGCCCAGCCGTGCACGCACTGCCCGCCAGGGCTCCCGGCTCAGCGATGAGAGCCCAGGAAGAACAGAGCCAGAGTGCCCGGGCCGGAATGAGAGCCGATTACCGCCCCCACATAGCTGATGACCACGTCCTTCACGCCGCACTTTTCCTTCAGCTGACGGCTCAGATACTCCGCGTCCGTCAGACAGTCTCCATGGGAGATAAACATGGTGGAATTGTCGTAGCCCGCGCCCAGCTCCTGAGCCTTCTTCACCATGGCGTCGATGGCAGCCTTCCGGCCTCTGGTCTTGGTCATGTTGATCAGATGCCCCTCGTCGTCCACATGGAGCAGCGGCTTGATTTGCAGCATGGTGCCAACCAGGGCGGTAGCCGCGCTGATCCGACCCCCACGCTTCAGGTACATCAGATCGTCCACGGTGAACCAGTGGCACAGATGGAGCCGGTTGTCCAGCACCCATTGGGCGACCTCATCCAAAGACAGACCCTCATCCCGCTTCTTGCAGGCGTACCACACCAGCAGACCCTCTCCCATAGAGGCGCAGAGGGTGTCGATGACCTGAATCTTGCGATCCGGGTACGCATCCTTCAATTCTTCGGCGGCGATGACGGCGCTCTGGTAGGTGGTGGAAAGGCCGGAGGAAAATGCCAGCACCAGAACGTCCTTCCCGGCGGCCAGAGCCTTCTCCATGGCCTGGCTCCAGCGGCTGGGGTTGACAGCAGAGGTTTTTGCCACTTCCCCGGCCCGAAGCCCCTGGTACATATCCTTCAGTGTGTCGTCGTTCTTATCGTCAAAGGTATTGCCCCGGAACTCCACGGTCAGGGGCACAAAGGTAAGCCCCAGCTGGCCGTACATGGGCGTGGGGAAATCACAGCAGGAATCGGTAATAATCTGAAAATCCATTTTTCTTCACTCCGTTACTCTAGACCAACCGTGCCGTCTCGTGCTATCATAAAGAACACACGGTTTTTACTTTGTTATCATACAATATTCCCGGTGGGAAGTCACGCCTTTCTTGGGAGAAAAGCCCCTGACAATCCCCACCGGGGGTAGAATATAGCCCTCTACTGACAGTAGAGGAGCGAATACAGGCCGTTTGGGAGGAAATTATGACGAAATTACTGCTTCGGCTGTTTGTAAAAGATGGGGAGAACCCGGATGACCCGAAGGTGCGCGCGGCGGTGGGCACCCTGTCCGGAATGGTGGGGATCGCCTGCAACCTGCTGCTGTTCGGCTTCAAGCTGCTGGTTGGCACCTTGACCGGCTCCGTGTCCATTACCGCCGATGCCATGAACAACCTGTCCGATGCTTCCGGCTCCATCGTGACCTTCATCGGCTTTCGGGTGGCGGATAAGCCCGCGGATGCCGGGCATCCCTACGGTCACGCCCGGGCGGAATATCTGAGCGGCCTGGGGGTAGCGGTGCTGATTCTGGTCATCGGCGTGGAGCTGGTCAAGACCTCCGCCGCAAAAATCCTCCATCCCACGGCGGTGGAATTTTCTGCCATTGCGGCGGTGGTGCTGCTGGCCTCCATCGGTGTGAAGCTGTGGATGAACCTGTTCAATCGGGCCCTGTCGAAGAAAATCGACTCCAAGGCGCTGCTTGCCACCGCCGAGGACAGCCGGAACGACTGCATTACCACCACCGCGGTGCTCCTGGCGGCCCTGTTTGAAAGACAGTTCCACATCCCCGTGGACGGCTGGGTGGGTCTGGCAGTGGCGGCCTTTATCCTGCACAGCGGCTGGGGTCTTGCTAAGGATACCATTTCGCCGCTGCTTGGTGAGAACGCGGATCCGGAGCTTCGGGGAAAGCTGGTGGATTACATCGTCTCCCAGCCCAAGGTGCTGGGCTACCATGACCTGATGGTTCACGACTACGGCCCGGGTCAGCGGTTTGCCAGCATCCATGTGGAAATGGACTACCGGGAGGATCCGCTGGAATGCCATGAGATCATCGACGACATGGAGCGGGAGTGCCTGCGCAGCCACAACGTGCACCTGGTGATTCACTATGACCCGGTGGTGGTGGACGACCCGGAGCTGAACCGGCTTCGCAAGCGGGTGCTCTGCCTGCTCCAGAGCCGGGATCCCCGGCTGACCCTCCATGATTTCCGGATGATCCAGGGTAAACGGCACATCAATCTGGTGTTCGATGTGGTGATTCCCCTTTCCCTGGAGCCGAAGGAAGAGGAAATCTGCCGCTTTCTGGAGGACACCCTGAACGCCGAGGGGGAGGTCACCTATCATGTGGTGGCGACCTTTGACACCGCGGAGTTCAATTAAAGCCGAGACATTTTTGAGTAGGAACGAAAAATGTATGTCATTGCAAGGAGGCCAGCGGCCGACGCGGCCCCCTCCGGGGATTCCCTCCGGTCACAATCCGTTCTTTTCAAAATGTCGGAAATCTTGACTTTTTCAGGGAATGCGGATTGCCACACCATCCTGCGGGATGGTTCGCAATGACATGCGTTACTTGGGGACGTTCCCTAGAACCTGAGAAAAAACCGGCGTGCCGCAATTGCGGTACGCCGGTATGCTTATCTGCGGAGCTTCCGAGCCCAGGCAAAGCCTGCCCCGGCCAGCCCCGTCAGGGATACGAAGAGAATCCCGGCCCACAGGTGGATGGTATCTCCGGTGGCGGGGTTGGTGCCGTCCTTGGCAGCCAGAACCTGGAAGGCCGTCTCTGCCTTGCCGTCCTCAAAATGAACGGTAAGGGTGTGCTTGCCCTGCTTCAGGGTGTTCAGGTAGCTGTTTTTCAGGGTAACGACGGTACTGCCGGACTTGGCGGTGTAGGCGGAATCCGCCAGACGCTTGCCGTCCACGGACACGCCCACGAACTTGCTGAACTCCCCGTTGGCGGTGAAGCTCAGGGTTTTGCCGCTCTTCTGGTACCACTTGCCGTCGGCACCGGCGGTGACGGTATAGGCGGGGGACTTTTCCGCCTCGGTGATGGTGAATTTCACCCGGACGGAGCCGGTGTAGCTGCTTCCGTCAGCGGCAGTGATAACGGCGTAGGCGGTGCCCGGCTTGCTGTTATTTTCGTAGGCCAGCTTGTAGTCCGTGCCTGCGGTCAAAACCTTGCCCTCCACGGTGACGGTGACCTTGGGCTCCACGGCCTTGCCGGCGTAGACAAACTCGGTTTTTTCCAGCTTCACGCTGTCCTCGGTGATGGCCAGAGGCTTGGCAGGCTCGGAAGGTTCCGAAGGCTGAGAAGGCTCGGAAGGCTGGCTGGGTTCCGTGGCCTTGGGCACGATGGTGAAGGGAATCTCCACCTTGCCGGTGTAGCCGGCGGTTTCGATGCCGGTGACGGTGGCCTTAGCCTGACCGACCTCGGTGTTGTCGGCGAAGCTGAGGGAGTAGTGCTGATCCAGAGTCAGCAGAGTGCCCTCCACCCGGACGGTGACGTTGGGCTCAATGGGATTGCCGGTATATTCATACTCGGTGTGTTCCAGTGTGACGTGCTCCTGGGTGAGGGAAATGGGTTTCTGGGTCTCGTCTTCCTGGGCCTGGACGGCCAGGGGTGCGGCGGACACCAGGCTCAGCGCCAGCAGAGAAGCTGCCGCGCGCCGAATCAGGGATGTGCGCATAGTAAAGGTTCCTCCTTGTGTTTCTGAGACCGGCCCTGTGCCGATCTGCCTGGATAATAGCATAAACACAACTTTTTGTCAATAAAAACGACTGTAACTTACAGAAATTACATATTTTCTAAACTTTTAGACAAATTTCGACAAAGGAGGAAAAAGAAGGAAAAAGGACGAAACCGCGGAAAATATAAGTAAGGGAAGATGCCTACATCAGCCTGTGCCGCCGGAAGCGCTCATCTTCCTTCAAAAGTGCCAACCCCCAAAAAGCTGTCATTGCGAACCAGCGCGCACGCTGGTGTGGCAATCCGTTCTCTTATCATGTCGATTATTCTGACATTTCGGGGGATGCGGATTGCCACACCAGTGACATCGGTCACTGGTTCGCAATGACAGCTAATTTATTAGTTGCGCATTTGGATGGGAAGTGCTCAGAGCGCAGCAGTTCTTACGGAAACTGTTTAATCAGCTTCTCAAACACGGGAAGGCTTCTTTGAATCATATCGTAGCTGACGCAGTAGCAGATCCGGAAGTACCCCGGACAGCCGAAGCCGTCGCCGGGCACCAGCAGCAGATTCTCCCTTTTTGCCAAATCCGAGAATTTGTTGGCATCTCCCCCGGGAGCCTGGATGAAGAGGTAGAAGGCTCCGTCGGGCTTTGCCATTTTGTAGCCCATGGCCGTTAAGCCCTGATAAAGAGCCTGTCGGTTCCGGTCGTAGCTCACCAGGTCCGGCCGCAGGTGGGCGCACCGGGCGATGACCTTCTGCCACAAACTGGGGGCGCAGACATGTCCGCAGGAGCGGGCGGCTCCGGCCACGGCGGCGTAGACCGCCTGACTGTCCGCACAGGAGCCGGGAACCAGAACGTAGCCGATTCGCTCACCGGGCAGGGACAGGGACTTGGAGTAGGAGTAGCAGATGATGGTGTCCGGATAGATGGCGGGCAGATAGGGCACTTCCACCCCGTAAACCAGCTCCCGGTAGGGCTCATCGGAAATGAGGTAAATGGGATGGCCGAAGGCCGCTGCCTTTTTCCTCAGAATGGCGGCCAGAGCCTCCAGGGTTTGGCGGGTGTACACCACGCCGGAGGGATTGTTGGGGGAATTCAGAAGCACCGCCTGGGTATTGGGGGTGAGCATGGCGGTCAGAGCCTCCAGATTGATCTGGAAATCCGGCACGTCCGGAGGCACGACCTTGAAAATCAGCCCCGCCTCTTCGGCGAAGGGCTTGTACTCCGGGAAATAGGGCGCCACGGTGAGCAGCTCTCCCCCGGGCACCGCCAGTGCCCGGAACACGCTGACCAGCTCCGGCGCGGCGCCGCAGCCCAGAAAGAATTCCTCCGGCTTCGTGGCCACGCCGCAGCGGGCGTTCAGGTCGTCGGAAATGGCGCGTCTGGCTTCATAATCGCCTACGGCAGAGGTGTAGCCGTGCACCAGCAGGGAGTCGGTGTCATTCAAAATCGCCCGGACGGCCTCGTTGACCTCCGGAGGCGCGGGAATGGAGGGGTTGCCCAGAGAATAGTCGTAGACGTTCTCCGGCCCCACAATGGCGGCCTGCCGGCGGCCATACTCGAATAAATCCCGGATGCAGGAGCGGTTGGCTCCCAGGGCATAGGCTTTTGGGTTTACCATAATTTTTCCTCCTAGTTCTCGTATAGGGGCGCGGCGGGGTCGTAGGGCTGAGCCTTGTAGGTCACGGAGCCGATGGGCTTGCCCTCCACGCCGTACTTGGGATTGTAGCCGAATAGGTTTACATAACGAACGAGATCGTCCTTTTCCTTTTCCATTTCCTCCATGACGGCTACGGTAGCCAGCACATCGTCCACCGCCCGGTGGGAGTTGACCACCTTGCCGGTCAGGCCGTAGACCTCGATGGCGTTGCACAGCCGGTGAGGATAGGCGTGGCGATCCTTGTAGACCGTCAGCAGATCCAGCTTGTCCTTGCCTTTTAAGATGGCCGGGTCGCCGTCCCGAAGGAGCATGTAGAACAGAAAACTTAGATCAAAATGGGCGTTGTAGGCCAGAAGCAATGTGTTTCCCTGAATCAGCTCGGCGATGTCCCGGCAGACCCGGGTTTTGGACAGCCCCCGCTCCCGGAGATCCTGGGTGGAAATGCCGGTGAGCTGCTCGATTTTCGGGGGCACGAAGCTGCCGGGAGCCAGAGCCACCAGCTCATCGTATTCCCGGGTGACTTTGGGCTGACCGTTTTCCGGCTCCACCACCACCGCGGCGAACTCGATGATCTCGTCCCGGCTGTATTGGAGCCCGGTGGTCTCCGTGTCGAAGAGCACCAGCCGGTCGTATTTCTCAAACAGGGATGTAAACATAATCTCTTTCTCCGTATGTCAGTCTCCGGTCAGTGCCATGGCTCTGGCCAGCTTGCTTTTGGGCTGAACGGACAGGCCGAACTCCGCCGCCAAGTTTTGGGCGAAGGCCTCCGCAACCCGGTCACTGCCGGATTTCAGCTCCACCTCCACCTCGGCAAAGGGCAGTTCCTTACCGCCGCCCAGGAGCACGCCTTTGTCCAGAGCCAGCTCCACGGTGCCGTCCTGGGTGGGAAGAAGCTTGGCAAGCCTTACGAACCGGGCGGCGCAGAAGGGAGCCACACCGTCCTGGACAATCTGAGCCAGCTCCTCCGGCGCGCCCAGGGCGATGAGCTTCGGAAGCCCCTCGGAAATATCCGGAGCCTCCACTTCCCATTCCCCCCGGCTGCCGTCGGGCAGAGGGGTCTTGACGGTGCACACCGACACCCCGTTTTCCAGCCGCCGCCGGAGCGTCCAGCGGCGCGAGCGCAGGGCAAGCAGGGGGGTGTCATAATAGGTGGTCTCCATAGAAATGGACTTAAAATCACCGAATTTTTCTCGGATTTTCTCCAAATCCCCGGCTTTGGCCTGATATTTCAGTTCAAATTCTCTTCCCATGGTGACGCTCCTTTTCAGCCTTTGCCCATCATTATACACCGAACCAATTCCAGATGCAAGAATCATTGTGGAGCTTGCCATTCCGACAGCATTATTTTTCCGCCTGTGCTAGGATGGTGCCATTCTGGAAGAAAGGCGTGGTGTACCAATGATGGTGGAAGCGTATTTGCGGCGGGGACGCCGGCGGATGGAGCAGCTGCTATTGGAGCCGGGAATTCGGGGGCTGCTGCTGGCTCTGTTCTACGGGGGCAGCGGATTTCTCCTGACGGCGGCCAGCCTGGGAAATTCTCCCCAGCCCATCGCCATGGGGATGATCTGCGGCTTCACCGGCTGGCGGGCGGTGCTCATCACCCTGGGGGCACTGGCGGGCTATCCCACTTTTTGGGGCAGCGGGGGCTTGCAGGGCATCGCCTGGGCGGCCTCGGCAGGGCTGCTGGCGCTGCTCCTGGGACGGCGGGAGGAGAGCCGGAACCAACCGCTGATGATTCCAGCCATCGCCGCCTTCCTTACGGCCATCACGGGGCTGTGTTTTCAGCTGCTTCTCCGGGATCGGACTCCGCCGCTGGTGTACGGCCTGCGCATCGGCCTGACAGGACTGACCGCCATGCTTTTTACCCAGGCCGTCCGGTGCCGGGATCCGGTGACGGACTGGCTCATCGGGGCTCTGGCAACGCTGGCACTGGCGCAGATTCCCCTGGGCATGGTGAATCCCGGGTGCGTGGCCGCCGGGGTGCTTGCGGTGAGCGGCGCTTTTCCCGCGGCGGCTCTGGCGGGGCTGGGACTGGACTTAGCCCAGGTGACCAAGGTGCCCATGACGGCGGCGGTGTGCCTTGCCTGGTTCATCCGGCTGATTCCCTTCGACAAACGCTGGCAGCACTACGCCGCCCCAGGCTTCGGGGCACTGGCGGTGATGGCGGCCTGCGGCATCTGGGATTTGTCGGTGCTGCCGGGGCTGGTGCTGGGGGGCGGGGCGGCGGCTCTGCTTCCTGCCCGCACTCAGATTCCTCGCCGCCGGGGGGAGACGGGAGCCGCCCAGGTGCGGCTGGAGGTGGGGGCGGAGATGTTTTTCACCCTGCGCCAGCTGCTCACCGAGAGGGAGCCGCCTGACGTGGATGCCAAGGCTTTGCTGGAGCGGGCACAGGAGCGAGCCTGCGGCACCTGCTCCGCAAGGAGCCGATGCACCCAGCGGCTGAGCTTGAGTCTGGAACACCTGGAGCACCCCCTGGAGGCGGACTGCCGGAAGCAGGGGCGGCTCATCCCTCAGCTGCGCCTTGCCCAGGAGCAGCGCCGGGGGCTGGAAGCAAATCGAAAACGCCTGCTGGAATACCGGCAGGCGTTGGCACAGCAATATACGTTTCTGGGGGAGTATTTGCGAAATCTTGCGGATAACCTGCCCCGGAAGGCCCGGCATCCCCTGCCGGAATTTCAGGCCCAGGCCGCCGCCCGGAGCCGGGGAAAGGAGCGGGCCAACGGGGATCGGTGCATTGCTTTTCCCGGGGCTGAATGCCGGTACTATGTGCTTCTGTGCGACGGTATGGGCACCGGCCTGGGGGCGGCGCAAGCGGGCTTCACCGCCGCGGGGCTTCTGCGGCAGATGCTGGCGGCGGGATTTCCTGCCGGGGATGCGCTGGAAACGCTCAACAGTCTTCTGACACTTCGGGGCAGTGCCGGGGAGGTGACGGTAGACCTGGCGGAGGTGCAGCTGGACACGGGCATTGCCAGCCTTTTCAAATGGGGGGCGGCGCCCAGCTGGCTGCTCACCCGCCGTGGAACCGAAAAAATAGGGACAGCCACGCCGCCGCCGGGTCTTTCTTTGGAAGAAAACCGGATGACGGTGGAGAAGCTGTCCCTTCGCCGGGGAGAAGTGCTGATTCTCGTCAGCGACGGTGTGGATGGAGAGGGTATCCAGCACCAGTCTGTCCTATCTCCGGATGCGCCGCCTGGGGAGCTGGCGGCGGAAATTCTGGACAGAGGCTGCGCAGGCGCGGAAGACGATGCCACGGTTGCGGTCATCCGTCTGCGCCCTGTCAGCCTGCCTACAGGGTAGCATAAAAGGGGTGCAAATGCTGTCGAAATACCGTTCCTCCGGAAAAATTTTCGGAGGATTTTCGGAGAAAAGGAAGTGGTTGCGCTTTTGTCCCTCCTGTGTTATGATGCAGGAAAACACAGGAGGGACGGTCAATGGACAAGCAAATCATAGAGAAAATTCTGGAGAACGCCGAAGTGGCTCCGGGGATGGACATTCTGGACATTTCCGCCGGGGCGCTCACCGCCGGGTGCCGGGAAAGAAGCCCGAAAAGCCTTGCGGAAGGGGCGCTTTCCGAGGTGGAATCCCTCCGGGGAGAATACGATCGGATTTTGCTTTGCGGCCCTTTGCCGGAGGGCGTGAATGTGAAGCGGCTGCTGCGCCGGCTGTCCGGCTTTCTCAGAGAGGACGGGCGGCTGAGCATCGCCTGCGATCCGGCTCAGGCTCAGGACATGCCCCCGGCGGAGGAACTGGTGAAGCTCTTTGAGCCCCATTTTCATGTGGAAATTATGATCGCCAACCGGCTGCTGTACCAGGTCAGCGGGGTTAAGCGGGATCCGCTGGCTCAGGTGCACTGCGGGGTGACGCATACCCACGGCGGCCTGACCCACACCCATACCCATGGGGACGTTGCCCACGAGCACACTCCGGAGCCGGGAGCCACGCCCATCCGGGAGCTGCTGGTGCTCATGCGATACCTGGTCAGCCACAACGATGCCCACGCCCAGGAGGTGGCGGAGCTGGCTTCCCAGCTTCAGGCGGCGGGCAAGGACGTAGCCTATGATGAAATTATGGATGCGGTGTCGGATTTTGACATGGTCAACGCCAAGCTGGATGCCATTCTGGCTCAGCTGACGGTGGAGGAGTTCTAAGCGGAACGGCGCAGCCGTGACGGATGAGGGAAAAGGCTCCCCTTGCTGATCAAGGGGAGCACCAAAGCCCCCCTTGTGTAAAGGGGGGTGGCACGGCTTTGCCGTGCCGGGGGGATTGTTCTTCTCATACAATTACAATCCCTCAGTCAGCTGCGCTGACAGCTCCCTTTACACAAGGGAGCCTTTGGGTGCTCCCGCACCAGTGCGTATTTCAATCATTTTCACACAGTTCCCGCAAAAAACAGAATTCTCTATTTCATTTTCCAAAAAATTATGATAAAATAAAAAATCGGCAAGGAGGGAGCATATGGGCTTTGGCGCGCTTCTGGGAAACCGGCAGCTGAAGGAAAACTTAACAGAAAGCCTCAGCAAAGGACATATCTCCCACTGCTATCTGATCACCGGCCCGGAAGGCTCCGGAAAGCGCACCCTGGCAAGGCTTCTGGCTCAGGCCATCCTGTGTCAGGGCACGGACAAGCCCTGCGGCGTCTGTACCCCCTGCCGGAAGATTCTGGACGGCAATCACCCGGACTACATTCTGGTGGACGACCCGGAGAAGAAAACCGTTCCCGTGGAGCTGATTCGCCAGGCCCGGGCGGATATGTTCGTCCAGCCCAACGAATCCGACCATAAAATCTACCAGTTCCCCCGGGCCCAGGACATGGGCATCCCCGGACAGAACGCTCTGCTGAAGGTGCTGGAGGAACCCCCAAGCTACGGGGTGTTCATCCTGATCGCGGATAACCCGGATAAGCTGCTGCCTACTGTCCGCTCCCGGTGCACGGAACTGAAATTACAGGCTCTTCCGGCGGACATTCTGGAAGCCCGGCTTGCAAAGGACTTTCCCAAGGCCTCCCGGGAGGACATCGCCGCGGCGAGTGCCCGCAGCGGCGGCTTTCTGGGTCAGGCAAAGGCCCTGCTGGAAAGCGGCGAGGGGGTCAGTCCTCAGACCCAGGCCTTTGCCCAGGCTTATGGAGACGGGGACGCTCTGGGTCTGACCCAGCTGCTGACCCCCATGGAAAAATCCAAGCGGGATGCCCTGTCGGAAACGCTGAAACAGTGGCTGGATTTGCTGGAAAACGCGCTGATGAGCCGCAGCGGTGCCGATACGGTTTCCCCTTTGGCTCGGGAGCTTGCCCGGAAACGGACGGCGCCTGCGCTTTACGGCGGCATTCAGGCGCTGAGAAAGGCGCTGGACTATACCATGAGCAATGTTTCCCCGGCAGCCGTCTGCGGCTGGCTGAGCTGGGAATTGCGGAAACGCTGAAGCCCTTGCCGGCGTCTGCCGGCTGCATCAGGGCTTTTTACGATAAAGGAGACAATATGGAACAGGAAATGAAGGTTTCGCCGGAGCAGACCGTGGAGGTCGTGGACATCCAGTTTCGCCCCGGACAGAAAATCTACTATTTTGACCCCAACGGCCTGACTTTTCAGACCGGGGAGCATGTGATCATCGACACCGCCCGGGGGGCGGAGTACGGCATCTGTGCGGGCTGCAACCACGAAATCGCCCAGAAGGACGTGGTGGCGCCTCTGCGCAAAGTTCTGCGCAAGGCCACGGCTCAGGATGAGAAAATTGCCGCGGACAATCGGGCCAAGGAAAAGCGAGCCTATGACGTGTGCCTGGACAAGATCGCCGCCCATGGGCTGGATATGCAGCTGGTGTCGGCGGAGGTAGCCTTCGACGGCAGCAAGATCCTCTTCTACTTCACCGCCGACGAGCGGGTGGATTTCCGGGAGCTGGTGAAGAATCTGGCTTCGGTGTTTCACACCCGCATTGAGCTGCGGCAGATCGGCGTCCGGGACAAGGCCAAGATGGTAGGCGGCCTGGGCATCTGCGGCAGACCTTTCTGCTGTGCCAGCTTTCTGGACGATTTTCAGCCGGTTTCCATCAAAATGGCAAAAACCCAGAGCCTTTCTCTGAATCCCACCAAAATTTCCGGCACCTGCGGTCGGCTCATGTGCTGCCTGAAATACGAGCAGGACGCCTATGAAGACCTAATCCGCTCCAGCCCAAAGCTGGAATCCTTCGTGGATACCCCCGAGGGCCGGGGCACGGTGGTAGAGCTGGATCTGCTGCGTCAGCGGGTGAAGGTGCGCATGGAGGAGAACCCGGAGACGGTCAGTATCTTCCCCAACGCGGACATTGCGGTGCTGCGCAGCGGCAAGGCCAGAAAGAACGACCCGCCGATTCCCGCCGATCTGGCTCCCATTTCCGGCAACGGCAAGCGGGCCCCTCAGCCCAAGGAGGCAGAGCAGCCCATGATGCTGGAGCCTATCCGCTTCCGCTACAGCACCGAGTCGGTGGTTTCCGACGAGCCTGCCGAGCAGCCGGAGGCGGCTCAGCAGGAGATGCCCAGACCCAATAACCGCCGCCGCCGCAGACAGGACGGCCCCCGCCAGGAGCGTCCGGAACGTCAGGAGCGGCAGCAGCCGAAGCCGGCGGCTCCCGCCGAGGAGACAGCCCCGGAATCCGGCGAGCGGAAGCCCCGCCGCCGTCCCAATTACCGCCGCCGTCGGGGCGGCAGAGGGAACGGTCCGGCACCGAAGGAGAATGAAGACAGATGAAAAAATTCCTGGGAAAGCTTCCCATTCCCGCCTGGCTGTTTGCGGTGGTGACGGTTGTCTACTGCGAGGCGCTGCTGCACCTGTGGACCATGGAGTCCTTCCGGCTCGGAAGATTTGCCGCGGTGGTGCTCTTCGCGGTGGGCTTCGGCGGCCTCATCGGTCAGGTGTTTACCTTCCTGGGTCAGAAGGCCTGGGGTAAATGGGTGTGTGTCGGGGCCATGGCTCTGGTGACGGTGCTGTACATTGTGGAGTACTTCTGCAATGATGCCTACATGGCCTTCATGCAGCTGGGAATGCTGCTGGGCGGCGCCGGAGGGGTGGCCACGGATTTTGCCGGGGTCGTGGTGTCCCTGGTAGTCCGGGGGCTTTGGAGAATCCTTCTGTTTTTCCTGCCGGTCATCGGCTATGGCCTGTTCGCCGCTCCCCGGGAAACCGGCTGGCGGCTGCGGTGGCTGGCACTGGTTGCGGCACTGGTCGCCTACTGCCTGGCCTTTGCCGTGGCCAAAAGCGGAACCGATGCCTCCCGGCTGAACGATGCTTACAATTTTGACAGCGCGGTGCGCTGCTTTGGCCTGAATATGGGCATGATTATGAACGCCACCCACACGGATGCCTCCCAGGAGAACCAGGGGGACTTTGTGGCAGAAATTCCCGCGCCGACCCAAAGCGCGCCGGTGCAGGAGACCCAGCCCGGGGAAACGGAGCCTGCGGCCTACGAGCCCAACGTCATGGACTTTGACTTTGCCCAGCTTGCCCAGGCGGAGAAAAACAGCCACATTGCTTCCATTCACCAGTATGTGAGCACCGTCCAGCCCAGCCTGAAAAACGAGTATACCGGCATGTTCAAGGGCAAAAATCTGATTCTCATTACCGCCGAGGCCTTCTCCAAGCAGGTCATCGACCCGGAGAGAACCCCCACCCTCTACCGGATGGCTACCAAGGGCATTCAGTTTACGGATTACTATCAGCCTGCCTGGGGCGGCAGCACCACCACCGGAGAGTTTTCCAATGTGATTGGCATGGTGCCGGCCAACGTTGGCATGTGCATGAAGCAGGCGGTCTATCAGGATCTGTTCCTGACCATGGGTCACCAGCTGCAAAAGCTTGACTACTATTCCGCCGCCTATCACAACCACAACGCGGACTACTACGACCGGAACAAGACCCACACCAAGCTGGGCTATGACCGGTTCCTGGCCCGGTACGGCGGCCTGGAGGGAATCACTCCCGTCTGGCCGGAAAGCGATCTGGAAATGATCGACATTTCCGTGCCCCAGTACATCGACCAGCAGCCCTTCAGCATTTACTACATGACGGTTTCCGGTCACTGCGGCTATAGCCTGAAGGACAACGCCATGTCCCGGAAGAATTACGACCTCATCGACTACGACGGTGCCGAGGCGGTGAAGTGCTATCTGGCCTCTCAGCTGGAGCTGGAGAACGCCATGACTTCGCTCATCCGGCAGCTGGAGGAGGCGGGGATTGCCGACGACACGGTGATCGTCATCAGCCCGGATCACTACCCCTACGGTCTGGAGCGCAGCGCCACCTGGAAGAACGCCAAGAATTATCTGTGCGAGCTTTACGGGGTTTCGGAAATCGATCGGTTTACCCGGGACAACACCGGCCTGATTATCTGGAGCGGCTGCCTGGAGGATAAGAATCTGAAGGTGGAGACCCCGGTGTACAGCCTGGACATTCTGCCTACCCTTTCTAACCTCTTCGGCCTGGACTATGATTCCCGGCTGCTGGTGGGACGGGACGTATTCTCCGACGCGGAGCCCCTGGTGCTCTGGCCGGAGTTCAGCTGGAAAACGGATAAGGGCACCTACGATGCCGAAACCAAGACCTTCACGCCCGCAGAGGGGGTCACGGTGGAGGAGGGCTATGTGGAGCGGATCAAGAACACGGTTTCCAATAAGATCAATTTCTGCAAAAAGGTGCAGGATCAGCTCTATTTCAATACCCTGTCCAAGCTGATGAACAACGAATAACGCAGTCGCCGCCCGGCCTGAGCATTCAGGCCGGGCGGCGGTTTGTATTGGCGAATAGAAAACGGTGAAAAGCCTTCTCTTGGGAGGGAAAGGTGCCGGTCGGGCGGATGAGGTCGAACAAAGTTTTTCAGAAATCTTCGTACAGCGCATGTCATTGCGAACCAGTGACCGCCGTCACTGGTGTGGCAATCCCCCGGTCATTCCGGGAACCAATTAAGAACTAGTAGGGGCGGCCATTGGCCGCCCGCTTTTTGCAAATTCTTGGTGCTCCTGGAAAGGAACGGGGGGCGACCTCATCCGGCTCTGCGAGCCACCTGTACATTATGGTGTGATTGCCACCGGCAATCATAGTGATTCTGATTCGCTGCGCGGAGCACCACCCTCTCAGGGGAAGGCAGGGGGAAACGGATTGTGACCGGAGGGAATCCTTGGAAAAGGCCACACCAGTCTGCGGCTCCTCGCAAAGACATGCGTTCTTCGCTTCCGCTCTGAAAACAGAACGATACCGAGCCGGTACCCAATAGTCAATCGAATACAGACCAGCCTGCGCACGAATAGCCTGCCGGGGCTCCCGGCCTGCTATTCAGCCTTCCGGTTTTCCACCTCTTCGGCTACGTTCAGGGAGCGGATGACGCTGTACTTGTCATAGCGGGTGTCGCCGGACTCGGACAGGAACACCACCCGGATTTCCGGATCGGAGACCGTGACCTTGGCATAGGTGGCGGCCACGCTGCCCGCGTCCACATTGCTCAAATACATCCGGCACCGGCCGTCCGGCAGGGCGAAGGTGGGGTCGCTGACCCCGAAGGAGACGACAAACTTATTGGAAGAGCAGGCCTCCATGATTTTGGTGGCGGCGGTTTGCAGAGCCGCGGGCTTGTCTCCGGAGAAAATGTAGGCATCGGAGTCCGGGAACCGGAAGTCGTCCAGCAGCACCTCGTCAAAGCCCATTTCCTTTAATTCCAGCACCACCGAGGAAATCCAGGTGATGGTGGAGGCGCTGGTGGGATCCAGCCAGTACATGCCGCCGGTGTCCATCCACAGGCCGGCTCGGCTGAGCATGTAAAGACCGCTGGTGACGTTGGCCTCACCGAAAGAGCGATCCCGCAGGGAGCTGATCCGGGCGATTTTGTAGAAGCCCTTGGTGTTCATCCGCGCCACAAGCTTTTCCATGGCGGGAATGTCCGTGCTCTGGGAGATCACCGCGCCGCTGAGCTTGGAATTGTAGAAGAAGGAGCCGAAGGGGCCCTTCATCTCCACCATGACGGGGGTTTTGCTGGGCAGACGCTCGATCTGGAGCATTACGTTGTCCATATCTTCCTTGCACATGTCGTTGGTGATGTAGTAGCCCGCCAGCTGGGTCATTTCCTTGGCGGTGTCGATGGCGTCGGCGCCCTCGTTGTAGAAAATGGAGATTTTCACGTCGTCTGAGGGAGCTGCCGCTTCCACGCCGGAAATGTCATAGGAGGACTGGGAAAAGTCCAGCTTTACGCCCTCGTTGGTGTAGACCACATACCGCTGGAGCCAGACCACCCAGCATACCCAGGCGATGAGAAAAAGCAGCAGCAGAATCAGTCCGAAAATGCCCAGTCGGCGCAGAATCCGCTGATATCGGTAGGGAATGTTCATGAAATGCCTCCTTCCCGCTTTGCCAGCACGCACCGCCATTCTTCCTTAGCCCGGATTTCTGTGACGGTGAGCCCGACCCTTTCCAGAGCGGCGGTCACATCGCCCAGACGGCTGTCCAGAATGCCGGAGCAGATGAGAAGGGTGTGCTCGCCCATGAAGTCAGGGAGAATGGGGGACAGGCCGATGATTACGTCGGCTACGATGTTCACAAGCAGCAGATCGTAGCGATCTTGGGACAGCCGGTGCATCAGCGCCTTGTCCTCGGTGACGTTGCCGGTGAGGGCGGTAAAGGCCGGGGAACCGAAGCCGTTGTAGGCGGCGTTCTCCCGGGCGATGTCCTCGGCCTTGGGGTCGATGTCCACGCCTACGGCACTCTGCGCCCCCAGGCGCAGGGCAGTGATGGACAGAATGCCGCTGCCGCTGCCCAGATCCAGGCAGTGCCAGCCGGGCTGCACCCGCTGCTCCATGGCCTCCATGACCATCTGGGTGGAGGGGTGAGCGCCGGTGCCGAAGGTCAGACCCGGGTCGAGGATGATCTTCTTCCGGCCGGTTTCCTCCTCCGCCAGCCAGTAGGGGAGGACTACCAGATTTTCGCCCACTTCCTGGGGCGGATAGCTGTCCTTCCAGCTTTCCTCCCAGTCGGTCTCCGGCAGGGGCTTTGCCTCCATGGTAAGTCCCAGTTCGGCAACCGTGTCCCGAAGCCGGGCAAGGCCTGCCTCGTCGCTTTCCTCCAGGTACAGCTTGATTCGGCTTAAACCCTCCAGCTTTTTCTGAAATTCGTCATCGATATAGTCCCAATAGGCCCGGTTTTCCTCCAGAAAGGATTCAAATTCCGCCTGATCTTCAATAACCAGATCCGCGTAGCCCCGGGCGGTGAGCCGGGCGGCCACGTCCTCCACGTCCTTTGACGCGGTATTGACGGTGATTTCCAGCCATGCCATAGGAAATCCTCCTTGCGCTTTCGTTATTTCTGCATAGGGAAACTCTGAATAAATCGTCTGCGGCTGGATAGCGGATCTTTTGCCCCCAGTCTGCGGTTTGAAAAA
>OLHG01000988.1_pt1 | contig 18594 bp, 16 predicted proteins | sample 1605971 | NCBI WGS metagenome assembly OLHG01 (sample SAMN03283289) | human gut metagenome | biome: human-associated habitat; material: feces | host: Homo sapiens | place: Peru | collected 2012 | reverse complement strand
GTTTTAGAGATGAGAAAGCCATTCTTGCTACCCAGAAGAAGATAATATCATATGCAGTTACTAAAGCATCTGTTGGAAAGTATCTTTCTAAATCTTCTGTTTTATCTGGCCAACCTAAAGTACTAAATGGCCATAAAGCTGATGAGAACCATGTATCTAGTACATCTTTATCTCTTACCCAACCATCACCTTCTGGTTCAGTTAAGCCAACATATACTTCATCATTTCTGTACCAAGCAGGAATTCTATGACCCCACCATAATTGACGAGAAATACACCAATCATGACAATTTTCCATCCAGTGGTTTAATATTTTTTCAAAGTTTTTAGGGAAGAAATTAATTTTCTTATCAGCATCTTTTTGACACTCTAATAAGTCATTAGCCATATCTTCCATCTTAACAAACCATTGTTTTGATAAGTATGGTTCTACTACAGCATCAGTTCTTTCTGAGTGACCAACACTGTGAGTCATTTCTTCTATTTTAATTAATAAATCCTTTTCTTTTAAATCTTCAATTAGTTTTTCACGGCATTCTTCTCTAGTCATACCTTTATAAATACCAGCATTTTCATTCATAGTAGCATCTTCGTTCATAACTACAATTCTCTCTAAATTATGACGTTCTCCTACTTCAAAGTCGTTAGGGTCATGGGCTGGAGTAATTTTAACTACACCTGTTCCAAAAGTAGGGTCAGCATGAATATCTCCAATAATTGGTATTTTTTTATTAACAATAGGAAGTATTACATTTTTCCCAATTAAGTCTTTATATCTTTCATCACTAGGATTTACTGCTACTGCGGTATCACCAAATAAAGTTTCAGGTCTTGTTGTTGCTACTTCTAAATAATCGTTACTATCTTCTATAAAATATTTTAAATGATAAAATGCACCTTTATCATCTTTATAAATAACTTCTTCATTAGATAATGCAGTTTTAGCAATAGGATCCCAGTTTATTATTTTTTCTCCACGATAGATTAATCCTTCTTCATATAATTTAACAAATACTGTATTAACAGCTTTATTTAATCCTTCATCAAGAGTAAATCTTTCTTTTGAATAATCAACACTAAGTCCTAATTTAGCCCATTGTTTATGAATATTATCTTTATGTTCATAAGTCCAGTCCCAGCATGCATCTAGGAATTTTTCTCTACCTAATTCATATTTATCGATACCCTGTTTTTTTAGTTTTGCAACAACTTTAGCTTCGGTTGCAATAGCTGCATGGTCCATTCCTGGTAACCATAATGTGTCATATCCGTCCATTCTTTTATAACGAATTATAACGTCTTGAATAGCTCCATTTAAAGCATGTCCTAAATGTAAGTTTCCAGTTACATTTGGAGGTGGAATAACTACACAGAAAGGTTTTCTTGCTAAGTCGTTTCCTGCTTTAAAGTATCCTTTTTCTTTCCAATTATCATATTTATTTAATTCAACTTGTTTATGATCATATTTTTTTTCTAACATATTACACCTCAAATTTATTTAATAATCTTTCTTTTATTTTGTTAAATATTTCACTATTTTCATCCGATACTTCAATAGTATCAAGTAATTCATGATAGTACCCTAACTCTTTTAATAGAATAAAACTTTCTTTAAAGTTAAAATCGAAGATAAATGCTAGGACACATAAAATAGAATCACTTTTATTTTTTATATCTGTTAAAGATACAGATTTTTCTTCTTCAATGCATTTTAAAACTGTAGTACTTGGTGGTAAGATAAATTCGTTTTTATAATCTATTTTACGGACTCGAAAAATATCCATTTTATCAGCATCTCTTATGATGTTTACAAATACTTTTTCTTCTTCAGTAACGTCATCTAATATTTTTAACTTATTATGATTTCTTACGGCTTTTCTAATTATTTCGTCATAAGTATCTTCTTTTATAAAACTTCTAATTAATCCTTCATCAAATAATACTTTGACACCATTTTCAGCATGGTCCATTTCTTTATCTTTAAAGGTATTAGTTACTGCGACTTGTTCAAATCTACCTATATCATGTAAGTAACCAATTAGTTTTGCTAAGTCTTTGTCTTTATCATTAAGTCCTAGTTTATTAGCTAGATTATATGATATCTTAGCAACTTCTAAAGTATGAAAGTATTTTAGTCTTATTTTTTCATTATCCCAATCAAATTTAGATACGTATTCCTTAAACGTTTCTTCTATTTTTTCAAAGTCCATATTTCCTCCAATAAAAAAGTCCTTATATAAATATATATAAGGACGAAATATCGCGGTACCACCCTACTTCATATCAATTGATATGCTCTTAAATATTTAACGCATACATACGAGAATACTTACTATTATTTCAATATTCTAACTCCCTAGCTACCTTCAGTAGTAATAATTAATAGCTTCCACCACCACTATCTCTCTTTAAAATAATTAGCTACTTACTCCTCTAGTTCAAAGTTTTATGTATATGATTATAGTTCAATTTGTTTAATTTGTAAACATTATTTTAATATTAAGGTAAATGGATTTTTATTTGTTCCTTCACCACCTGATATCGTAACATTGCTTTTTAAATACATAACTGGTTTAACTTCAGTTAATTCAGATAATTTTAATTCACCGTGGGGATCACTATATACACCATTAGTTACACTGCTTCCTGCTAAAATAGTATTAATAGTAAAAGTTCCATTTGTGTTTCTAGCATTGATTGTCCAAAATTCATAAGGACCCATACTATTGTTTACTGTATATAAATCTCCTAAAGTAGGTAATCCTACTGCTGCCGTTATAGGATTTTCTGGACAAGTATTACTAAATGCTTCTCTAGAAGAAATTACTTTTTCACACCAAGAGGCATTTTCTTCAATTAGTTTTTTATCATAGCTTAATGTATTAAACCATTCGTTATTTAAGTAATTTTTTAAATCTGACATTGAATATCGATAATACATAGTATCGCTTTCTTCTGTATATTTTTTATTAAGTATAAAATCAGTTGCAAGTGTTATTTTAGTTAGTCCATCTTCTACTCTAATTATTCTATATTTTAGATTATTTACTTTTACGTATTCACCACTATATCTAGTATTAATTTTTGTACCTTCTTTAACATTAGTACTGTTACCTTCTAAGATATATGGATTATAGAGAGTTCCTTCTCCTCCTATTACATAGTTATTAATTTTCATGGTAATTGCAGGTCTTATAGCAAAGTAATCTTCTTTGTTAAAGGTTGCTGCACTAACATTGTAGTTTGATAAATCACTGTTTTTCATAGCTAAATATATTTTTCCGTTTGTAGTATGGTTAGATAGTAACCAATAATATGCATCGGTAAAATAACTTGTCATTCTGTTAGTACCATGGGTTTCATAAGCATTAAGTAGTCCTACACTTCTTATTATTGTTGAACGTGAATCAGGTGCTGCTGAAGCAAAGGAAGTTGAACCTACATTCCATTCCGTCTCTTTCAAGAATTTATCACTATCTTTTAGAGTTGGTAGGAATATTTCTTGTAAATATTTATCAACATAGCTATTTTCATATTCTATTGAATCATTTAAAGTTCTAGGAATAATAGTAATTATATCGTTACATAAAAGTTTAATTACACCAGTACTTTCATTATAATTAACAACTCTCCATAGTTTTCCTGAATACCAAACATAGTTTCTTGGATTATTTCCTATAACGTATGTAACATTATCATTAGTTGTACAGTTACCACTACTTTTATTACACCAGTTAGCAACAATTATGTCTTTTAAACCATCATCATCTTTAGGTTTATAAGCTAGACAGGTACTACCTTCTATTTCAGTTACTTTATATGTTTCCTCATTATTAGAGTCTTTACAAGTTAAATTAACTGCTACTTTTAAGTTACCTTTATCATTATTAAGTCTTACTTTACCATCACATGTTACTTTTTCATCTTTGAATTTTTTTAAATACTCATTTTTTATTAACTCATCAATACTAACTTCAAGACAACCAGAATCTAAATTAGTCCCTAATTCATCTTCATTTTTGGATGCATAAGTAGTTGCACCAGCTTTAATTGCTTTTAAATAATAATTGTATTCTTTATTAGAATTATTAGTTAATAATCTTGATACAGCAGGTATTACTATTAATAGAATTAATCCCATTATTATTATTACAGCAAGTAATTCTATAAGTGAATATCCTTTTCTATTCTTCACTATATCACCCCTATTTTATATTAGTAATTATATCATTTCTTAAGTATTGGTGCAATAAAACATATTATCTTTTTTTATCGAAATGAATAAAATATACTAGGTGAATATTATGTTTCAAGGAAAAGGCCATGGTTTCTTTTGTATGTGTGATGTATGTAAAGCAAAAAGAAGAGCTAGTCTTCTTTATTCCGCATGCTTATTAGGTTTTGTTATAGTAATTTTTTATCAATCACTACTTTTAATATTTGTAACAAGTAAAATAAATGCTATTATTTTGTTTGTTGAATTAATCTGTCTTAGTATCGGAATTATTAGAATGATAATTTGATATAAAATTAGATGTTATCATTAAATAGTTTGTCAATTCATAAACATTTTTAGTATTTATTATTTCTCTAGATGATAACAGTACTTTATCAGGTATTAACATTAATGCGAATAAAAGATAGATTTCCTCTTCTAATAATGGGTATTTAGTGTTATAGATTTCAAATAATGAAAAGAAATCTACTTTTTCATATACAGATTTATATAGTGATAATACATCATAAATTGGTGAACATTTACATGCCTTATCCCAACTTATTAAATAGGAATTATCCTCTTTTAAGAGGTGATCTAATTCTAAATTGTTATGACAAGTTGCTACACGATAATTCTTTTTTTCTTTTATTAATTGGTACCATTTATCAATAAAGTATTTTGCTTCATCAATACATCTATAAATAATCGTACTATTTCTTAATAATAGATAACCACTAGGTGAAGTATACTTTTCTTCTTCAATAATGGTTTTCATATTGTCATAATAATTACTTAAATACGTTAATTTATCATTAAACTCTTCATATATTTTTTTTATTAAATCCCCATCATTAGTTTTATAAAATGTTGTTTTGTTATGAAGCAATGAAATTATATAGACAATATCTAAGGCTCGTTCTTCATCAGTTAAGTTAATGTTGTTAACATATGGATATATTTCATAGTCATCACCATAACTATAAGCATTAACAAAGTTAACAAAATTTTTAGTTTCTAAATATCTAAAAAGTTCTCTATTACAATGTTTATTTTTCTTTACAACAAATTTGCCTTTGTCAGTATCAATTATTTTTACACCTTTTAAGTATCCGTATTTGTTTATTTTTAGGTTATTCATTAGAGTTTGGAATAATTAGTTTTGTTCCTATTCTTATGTCTGATAAATCATTATATTCTGCTAAAGTGTCTCTTGATGTTTTATACTTGTTAATTACAGTATCTAAGTTATCACCTTCTCTTATGATGTAGACACAGTAAGTTGCAAAAGTTTCATCAGTATTTTTGAAAGCAGAGAATATTGAAGTAACAGAGTTTTCGGTGGTAGATTGAGTATCTTGGTCGACAGTCATACTAGTGGTGTTAGTGTTAGTATCTACTTCATTAGTATTAGATGTTTTAATGCTTTCTATATTAACAGGAACTTCTAATGGTTCAGAGGTACTGGTATCTAGGAATAAATCTTCAACCGTCTCTAATTCTTCACCTCTTGCAAGTTCTTCTTGTGGTAATACCTCTTCTTCATATTCAGGATAACTAGATATAACTTCTTCTTTTGTAGCTTCATCTTCTTTTTCTTCTTTTAATTCAAGATTATCTATACATAAATCTATATGTAATAGTAATTTTTCTTCATCTACTACTTCATAAACAAAATCATCTATATCTAGTGATATATTTTTAGTATCATATTTGTCATCGATTGTTATTTCAATAGGAACTTTATAACTAAATTCCTCATCTATTTGACTTGCTTCTGTCATTTTATAAGAACCGGACACAATAAAGTCTCCTTTTATCGTATCGCTGTTTTCTAAAGATAATGTGTGTTCTAATGAAATACTAGTGATTTTGCTAATCATTGTTTTAAAAATTATTTCCTTTTTAAAAGGTATTATTTGTTTCATAAAAATCCTTCCTTCCTATTGAAATATATGTAAATGTTAAAAAAATATACAAAAAAAGTTCTAGAAACTTCTAGAACTTCCTCCGCCACCTGATGAACCTCCGCCACCAGAGAATCCACCAGATGAACCACCTCCGGAAAAGCCTCCAAATGATGAGTAACTTCGATATCCTCTTCTACCCCTTGGGCCACTTTTTCCGCCAAATTTTACTGATAAATATATTAATAATATCCAAAAAGCTATTTGGAAAACAACAAATATTATAAAACCTACAGTATCATCCTCTTCTTCTATTGGAGAATCGATTTCTTCATCTAGATTATAATAATTAGCTATTTCTTTGTAAAAAGCTTTATATCCATTAAGCATTCCTTCATCAAAATTATCCTCTTTGAAGAAAGGAATCATATATGTATCTTGAAATCTACCTGTTTTACCATCCGGTAAAATTCCTTCTAAACCATAACCAACTTCTACTCTTACCTTTCTATCTTCTAGCGCTAATAAGATTAAAAGTCCATTGTTTTCTTTTTCATCACCGATTCCAAATTTTCTAAATAAATCGGTTGCATATTCTTCTAATGAATCACCATCTAAGCTTGGAATAGTTACCACTACTATTTGTGCTTTAGTCTTATCATTTAGATTTTTACTATGTTCAAATATATAGTTTTCTGTTTCACTACTTAGTATGTTTGCATAGTCATTAACATAAAACTTTTCGGTCGGATTGACTAGTGCTGATGCTTTAAGTGGACACAATAGAAGTAAAATACTTACTAAAAAATAAATATATTTTTTCATATTAGAATTCTACTTTTGGTACTTCTGTTTTAGATGGTTCTACTTCAAAGTAATCTTTTTCACTAAATCCAAACATTCCTGCGATTAAGTTTGTTGGGAATTTTTTTACTTTAGAATTGTATGCTTTTACTGCATCGTTATAATCACGTCTTGCAGTTGCAATTCTATTTTCTGTACCTGCTAATTCATCACTTAGTTGAATAAAGTTTTGATTAGCTTTTAAATCAGGATAATTTTCTACAATTACCATTAATGCATTTAATGCACTAGTTAGTTCATTGTTAGCTTCTCCTTTTTCTTCGATTGTTTTAGCTTGTAATAGATTTTCTCTAGCTTTAGTAACACTGTCGATTGCTGCTTGTTCGTGAGATGCATATCCTTTTACTGTACTAACTAAATTAGGAATTAAGTCAGCACGTCTTTCTAACATTACTGACACGTTAGAAAACTCACTGTTAACGTTTTCTTCTAATGCAACGATTGAGTTATAAATTCCTCCTAATGCTAATGATATTACAATGATTACTGCTATAATTACAAGTAATACTGTACTTCCCTTTTTCATATTTTCACCTTCCTTATTATTATTTTATCATATTTGCAGAAAATAAAAAGAGTATTTTAATATCATTAAATATTTAGAAAAGTTCTCTTCAAGTTATATATATTGCTAATGTTACTCAGCAACTATTTCTAGATATATTTAAAAGAATTCCGATACTAGCCATACTTATTAATAAACTACTCCCTCCATAACTTAAAAATGGAAGCGTTACACCTGTTACTGGAATTAGACCTACTACTACCATTAAATTCATAACAGCTTGAATCAATATTTGAAATGTCATACCAAATGCTAAATACTTACCAAAAGAATCACTACATCTTAGTGATATTCTCATTCCTCTATACAAAATAAATACAAATAAAGATGCTACTATAATAATTCCTAAAATACCAAACTCTTCACTGATGATGGAAAATATAAAGTCTGTTTGAGGCTCTGGTAGATAAAAGTGTTTCTGTCTGGAGTTTAAAAATCCCATTCCTAATAAGCCACCTGGCCCTATCGCATACAAAGATTGAATAATTTGAAATCCTGTTCCTAAAGGGTCATTCCAAGGATTAATAAACGATGTAATTCTATCCATTCGATAAGGTGCAATTAATATTAAAACTATTATACCAATTACTCCTAAGGCTCCTAGTCCAAAGAAGAATTTCATATTAACACCTGCTACAAAAAGCATAGCAATAATACTTACTACAATAATCATTCCAGTTCCAAAGTCTGGTTGCAACATAATAAGTCCAAATACTAAAAACAATACTCCTAAAATAGGAAATACTCCTTTAGTAAGGTCTTTTATAAATTTATTTGATTTAGATAAATATTTACTAGTTAACATAATAAGTCCTAGTTTAGCAAATTCACTAGGTTGTATTCCAAAGGAACCTATACCAAACCAGCTTCTACTACCATTTCTTATTTTACCTATTCCAGGGATTAATACTAATATTAGAAGTATGATACAAGCAATAAATATAGGAAAAGCCTTTTTTTCATATATTTTATAATCTATTTTACTAATTAATAGCATTAAAAATGTTCCAATTATAATAAATAATCCTTGTTGTTTTACATATTTAAATGCATCATTAAACTTATACTCTGCCCATATATAAGATGATGAATATATCATTACAAGGCCAAAAAGAATAAGTGCCATGACAGCAAAAAAAAGATATATATCGATGTTTTTTTTCAATAAAATCACCTTTATATATCTTATAACCAAACTCCGAAGAATATTCCAGCCATAGTAAGAATTAATCCTACTACCCAGAATAATTTAACTATATCTTGTTCACTCCATCCTAATTTTTCAAAGTGATGATGAAGCGGTGTCATCAAGAATAATTTTTTCTTAAATGTAAATAACCAAAATACTTGTAAGATGACACTCAATGTTTCTATTACAAACACACTAGCAACTACAAGTAGCGTTACTTCTCTATGAGTTAAAATAGCAACTGCACCCATAACAGCACCAAGTGCTAATGAACCAGTATCACCCATAAATACTTTAGCAGGATAAGTATTATAAATTAAGAATCCAAATAAAGCTCCGGTTAATACAAAAGTAAATATTCCTATTTCTTCAAATCCTACCATTAATGATATTAAACTAAATGCAATAAATGCTATAGCAGAAAGTCCACCAGCTAAGCCATCTAATCCATCAGTTAAATTAACTGCGTTACTAGCACCTACTAATATAAATAATAAGAATACTCCGTAGAACCAAGACATTTCAATATGTATACCCAAGGTTGATACGATTAAAGCTGTTTGTCCTCCATTTTTCATATATAAGTAGAAGAAGCCTAAAGCAATTAATACTTGTAACAATAATTTTTGAATTGTTGTAAGTCCTTCATTGTTTTTCTTTTTTAAACTTAAATAATCATCCAAAAAACCAATAAAAGCATATCCAGTAAATACTAAAAGAATAATACCTAAATTAGTTGTAAGCTCTATTTTTTTTGTTACTATTAGAAGTAATGTTGCTAAAAGTGTTGGAATGATAAATATTAAACCACCCATAGTAGGAGTTCCCTCTTTTTTCTTATGATTATCTCCTACAAATATACTTATTCTCTGTCCTACTTTTAGTTTCTTTAAAGCTGGTATTAATAATAAACCTAATACAACTGCTCCTAAAAAACCAATCATTATTGCGAAAACCGCTTTTGTTAATAATAACATACCTGACATGTTTATCACTCCAAATCCGTACCTATGATTATACTATAAATATAAGGTAATTTGTTTATAAAATTGCGCATTAGACAATTAGTTGACATAAAAATTACTATATTTCTATATAAATATATTCATTTAATTTTATATTAATAACTTTTTATATTCACTTATTGCCATTAACATCTCTGATACTATCATCTCGTTAATTGGATTGTTTTCAATACTACTATCTAGTATTTTTTCTATTTCATCTAATGGGACATATACTAATTTAAAGGCTCCTTCTTTTTCTTCTTCTGTATAATTGGTTTTATCAAGATTAAATTCTTCATCTAACGGAATATAAAAATAGTAGATTATAGATAGTCTGTTTTCATCAGAACCATGATAGTTTTTAGTGTATTGTTCTATTTTAAAATATGGTAATAAATTACTAGTATCTACATCAATTCCTGCTTCTTCCATTATTTCACGATGTAGGCATTCTTCTATTGTTTCATGAGATTCTAAATGGCCTCCTGGAAATTGATAACTTCCATATGAATACCCTAATAGTATTTCATTTTTAGAATTAATTATTAATCCTTTTACTCTTGTTACAGTACTAGTTATATCATCTATAGTTAAATTATCTTTATTATAAGTATACTCCGTCATTATTTACTTTCCCTTTTCATTGTCATTACTTTTAATTTTTCTTTTAATTCATTACTGTTAGTACGCCAGTTCTTTTCTAGCATTGAATTTATTCTTTCAGGACTTGTTTTAATAAGTCCTAATTTATTTTTATATATGTAGCAAAGAGGATTGTCCCCTTCAAACATATAACATGATATTAAGCCTAGGTCATTAATTTCACCATATGATAAGTTATACATAGATAAATGTTGTTTTTCTTCTTCTGATAATACTCTTAATAATAAATCATCAACATATCTTTTGGCTTCACAATCACCATCAAAGTTTTTTAAAAGTTCATTTTTTACAAAATCTAATTTTACTTCTAGTAATAAACTTCTTCCATAGTATTCCTTTGATAAATTATCAAAATATTCTTTAGTAAGTTCTATTCTTTTATCAAAGTAGCCTTCTTCGCTATGTATTTCTAACTTTTTATCCATTTCTTCACATTCTCTTAGTGAGATAATATCGCAGTCATAATCTACTAGGGAGTTGAATCCAAAATTTTTAGTTTGCATTTTAGATTGGATACGATATAAATCAAGTGTTAAATCTAAAAGATAGTTTTCTTTTTCGTTTACCGTTAATAAAACTGCTTCATGTGATGCTCTTGTTCGTTTGTTAGGAATATCTCTATTTACTACTTTAGCTTTTACTCCTTCGATTATACCACTGTTAATTGCAAAAGCTAAGATAGTTGATATTTGAGAACAAGTTTGATATTTAGATATTTTCCCATGGAAGTCAATCTTTTTATTAACAATTTTAGGATCAATCATTACTCTATAATCATAACAAAACAATTCGCCTAGTTTCATATACAACCATCTTACTTGATATAATTGTGGTACATCTTCTGGTATATTTAATAATATTAAGTCTAATGAACTAGAAATATCATCGTCTATTTTCATATCATTCACCACAATCATTATATCATAACCAAAAAGAAAAGAGAAACATTATGATTTCTCTTGTAACCTTTTTAATTTATTAATCTGCCTATTTAACAGAATACATAATCTATTAATTCTTATATCAGAATATCCAGTTAAAGTTTGATATTTATGTAATAGTTCATCAAACCACTCTACTATTCCATCTAATTTATTTAAATCTATTCTTTTAATATCTTTAACAACTTTAATTATCTCATCAAATGGTTTAACTTCATAAAATAATTTTCCTTCATTGGAAATATGTAATTCTTCTTCATCATAATACTCTATGTTAAGACTTTGACCATTATCAAATATTGGTGCAACATCTAGCCATTTTAATGTATTAACATCTCTTATAATTCCAAAATTATTAAGATGTCTATCTTCGTTCATAATTATAAAATCTAATATATACATGTTTTCCATTTTTATACGAGCATCTTTTATACCTTCGGTATCTAGTTTTTTTATGTATTCTTCATAATCGTTAATATTGTCATATCTTTTCATATTTTCTTTAATTTGATGACATGTTACTAATTCAGTATTTGTATTAATAAAACAGGGACATTTAGATATAACCATATCTTTATATGTATCAAGTGTGTATTCAACATGATTAAATCCTAAACGTTTACATATTTCACTTGCTAAGGCTTCATTAAATGGTTGTAATGTTTCATTTTTATAACCACCTTTTAATAAGTATCTGGTACCATTTTCAATAATCCATGCTTTTTTTAACATTCCGTCTGTAGTATTATTAGGAGTTCTTAGTGATGCGATATTTTGAATTATTTTACTATTTTTTGATAATGATGCTTCCATAAATTCTAAATAATCAAAGTCATTTTCAAAGAAATTAATATCATCATATTTGATATTGGAATCCAGTGGCTTTAACCAATATTGGTCAGATAAAGAAAGTCCAAATGATTTGTCTAAAAGTTCAAAAGGTGCAATAATATTTAATCTGTGCAATAACAAGTCTAACTGGTCTCTCCATGAAGGAATTCCTCTTCCTTTAAACCATTCGCTTAATTTGGTTCTGAAGGAGTCATCAAGCGTAGCATCTTTTAAAATGTATGGAGCATAATTAATGTTATAAATTTCATAAACATTGGTGAAAACTCCAGTTGCCGAATCATATTCAGCCTTTAATACTTCAACGTTTTTATTCATAAGAAGACACTTCATGTAACATCACCCATTTACATTATATCAATTTTTTTCTATATATAAAAGATTACTTTTTAATTGAAATAATCTTTATTATTTTTATATTAATCTCCTAATAAGAGACGAACTTTTGACGTTGATAAGACTTTTTCACCAGCACTAGGAGATTGTTCTATTACTTTATTACCTGTTCCTGTATATTCTATTTCTAATGGATACAATTCTCTAGTTGCCTCTTTTGATGTTTTACCAATAACGTTAGGTACTACATAATAAACGGGGTCATCCCATTGTTTTACCTTTTCTATAGCACCTTCTTGTTTTACAATACCTAGGGCATCAATTATATCTAATAGTATTCTTCTTGCTATAGGTGCTGTTGTATAACTTGATAATAGTGCTGTGTTTTTAGGATTATCTATAGCAACATATAAAACAGCTTTTGGGTCATTACTTGGTACTACTGCCATAAACGACATAATATAATTGTTGACTAAATATCTTCTATTTTCTACTTTTTGAGCAGTTCCAGTTTTGCCACCTATTCTATATCCATCAATAAAGGCATATTTACCTCCACCGCGTGCTACTACACTTTCTAGTGCATAGCGCATTTTATCACTTGTTTCTTTACTAATTGTTTTTCTAACTAGAGTTTTATCAATACTTTTTATGATAGTATCAGTCTCTGGTTCTAGAAAGTTTTTAACAACATATGGCTTATATAAGTTTCCACCATTAACTACTGCTGATACTGCTGTTACTTGTTGAATTGGAGTTACACTTACTCCTTGGCCAAAAGCAGTAGTTGCAAGTTCTAGCTCACCTACTTTATCGAGTGGAAAGACAATACCTTTGCCTTCTCCATTTAAGTCAATTCCTGTTTTAGCTCCAAATCCAAATAAATCTATATAAGAGAATAACTTCTCTTTTCCTAGTAATTGACCCATTTTAACGAATCCTGGGTTGCAAGAGTTTTCTAATACCTGTAAAAACGTTTGATGACCATGACCTCCTGCCTTCCAGCAACCAATTCTTGCACCACCTATATGAACTGAACCGGAATCAAAGAAAGTATCTTTTTCTAAATCTATTACTCCTTCTTCAATTGCTGCCGAGGTAGTGATTATCTTAAAAGTAGAACCTGGTTCATATGAAGCCCATATAGGTAAATTTCTACTTAGTACTTCCATAGAATAATTGCTATAATTGTTAGAGTCATACGTAGGTCTACTACTCATCCCTAGTATTTCTCCTGTGTTCGGGTCCATTACTACGGCTAGTGCCATATCGGGATTAAACATATCTACAACATTACTTAGTTCTCGCTCTAGTGACTTTTGGATGTTATAATCTATTGTTAATTGAATATCAATCCCTGACTGTGGTTGTTCATATATTTCAGATATATTAAGATTGTTTCCTTTAGCATCTGAAAAGTATTTAATCGCACCATTTTCTCCAGTTAGGTAGTTATCATACTCAAGTTCAAGTCCAGATAATCCTTGGTTATCAATACCTACATAACCTAGAACATGGGAAAGACTACTGCCGTATGGATAATATCTTTTAGATTCTTTTACTAGATAAACACCGTCTAGTTTTAAATTAGCTATTTTATCTGCCACCTCATAAGACAATTGTCTACCTTCTGGGTGGACACGTTCAATGGAAGTTTCTTTATACACATGTTTATCCATTTCTTTTTTAGACACATTAAGAATCTCTGCTAAAAGCGTTGATGCTTTTTCTTTGTCAGATATTTGACTAGGAATAAGTACTAAACTAGTAGTTGTAATGTTGTCCGCTAATACTACTCCATTTCTATCTAATATTCTTCCTCTATCAGCTGCTATTGGAAGTTCTCTACTCCACAAATCATTTGCAAGTGTATTAAGTTTGCTATAGTTAATTAACTGGACGTATGCAACTTTTAAAATTATTACTATAAACATAGCGGTTATTATTAATAAGACTATTCTTATTCTTTTATCAATACTTTTAAAAAACATATTTTTCACCTATTAATTTATATGTAAAAAATATGCTTTTATTTTATTATTTCATCTAATCTTTTTATTTTTTGATATACCTTATTTTCTTGGTGCCAACCATCAATGTCGCTTCCATCTTTATTAAAAAATATAGGTATTCCTCCTTTACTATTCCAGTCATCAAGATTATGCACAGTATCATCTATTAAAATATTGCCAATTGGATTTACTATATCCGTTTTCTTTAAGGTATAAGGTGCTAGATAAACGCTACTTGTCACACCTAAATTTCTTAATTTTCTTATCTTAGCAGTACCTTCATTTTCCATAGAATGTATTTTCGTAAGTATTGCCACGTCTTCTCTAGTTCGTTTTAATATTTCAATCGCATCATTTATTATTTCACTGTTATCTAAAATATTATTCCAATCTATATTTTGAATATATTTTAGTTTTATACTTTCGCTTTTTACCTTAAGTTTTCTGTATCCTTCAAATAAAAGAGATTCCGATTCAAATATAACCCCGTCAAAATCAACATATATCATATTATTACCCCCTACTTATACTTTGATGTTTTTTGATAAATCATTTTCTTAGAACGTCCAATCTGTTCATAAGTTAGTGATGACAAATACATCTCTGGATTGACATTTTTCTTATTTATAACTAAATTTCCAAATGCTTCTAATAGATTTGGATTAAGTTTTAAATCATCAAGATAATTTAAATATTTATAAAATTCAAGGATAGACATTCTATCAACATTATCACCATATAAATAGTTTAAAATCATAATATTATAGCAATATAAATCACTGTTACTATCTGCTATAACATGCGCATATATTGAATCATCTTGATTGATATTATACTTACCATTAACGTTATTTAACAAGGAACAGGCAGTTAAAAATCTGGCAGGTGATGAATTGTTATTGGCAATTTTACAACTATCTAGGTCAATTACGTATAATTGCCTCTTTTGTTCATTTACAATGAAATTTGAATCATGTAAATCGTTTATGTATAAATCTTTTAATGGACTATATTTCCTTATAACGTGCATTTGTTCTAATAGTTCACCTATTTTTTTCAAGTAATAAATCTTCTCTTTATAATCCTTGGATTTGTCATTTAGAATATCAGTTAAATTAGTTCCTTCTACAAATGGTACAGTAAAACCTTTTATATCACCAGAAACTGATATTAAATAATCAGGTTTATAAAAAGAATCTGGTAAATATTCCTTATATGTATCTAACATTTCAATAGTATATAATTTGTTTGCAAATACTTTACCACTTTCATAGTGCAGTTTCTTTATTATTTTGTGGGCATCACGATAATTAAAATCATATATTCTACCTTCGGTGTTAGTACTTTCTTTAGACAACTTTAAAGGTTCAAGTTGTTCAAATTTAGATTTAGAAAGAGTTATAATTTTCATATTAATCTTCTCCTCCTTGTTAGTTGTTTATTATATCATCTATTCTTCCAAATTAAAAGTCATACTTTTACGTATGACTTAGTTATTTCCTATTTGTTCAATGAGCCTAAAATAAGTTTCTCTTATTTCTGCTTTATCCTGTGATGATGTGTTACGTATAGTTAATGTTAATTGGTAACCACTATCCATTGAGAAAAGTAAACTTGTACTTGTTTCCTTATATTCAATTGCTGATGATGAAATATTCGCATATGGGAAAAAGTGTATTTTTTTAGTTCCTCCAAATAATCCTTTTTGAACAAAAATAATTATTTTTCTATCAGTTAATAATAGTTTTTTTCTAAATGATGAATAACTACACCAAATTGTTTCATCTTTTTCTACATAGTCAAATACAAATGCTGGTAACTCTTTTACGCTTATTTTTCTAGTAAAATTACAATATGCTAATTCTTTATATTTAATATAAGACATATTCTCACCTTCTATATTATTACTAAATTAAGTTTATCATAGAAGAATTGTAAACAAAAGAAAAAAGTTAAGAATTGACATCTTAACTTTACAAATATTTTTATTTTACTATGTTAACATTTTCTTCAGTACTAGAAGTAACTGCTAATGTTTTTGAATATAGGTGTCCTACCCAGAAAATGTTTTCTTTCTTTTGAGTAGAATTCCATGTTAATCCATCTGTATATAAATCTACATTTTTTGCAACGCAGTTAATTACGTTAACATCAACATCACCTAATCCAAATAAAGAGCCAGATGTAGCGTTTTCTCCACCTACAAAAGTGTTTTCAACAGTGCAATTCTTAAATGTTTGAGCATTTGTTTCAGCAAATCCTAATATTCCACCTGATTGCCAATTGTTTTCTACTCTACTATTTTTAACTGTTATATTTTCAAATGTAGTTTTTACATAGTTTTTACCCATTACTACACCAGCATAAGTTTGATTAGCTTTTTTAGTTTTAACAAATGCATTATCAAATACTAAGTTTTTTATAGTAGCTGAACTTGCATTATAACTAATGAACCCAGCTGCATTAAGTGTTTCATCGTTAACAGTCATATTTTTAATACTATGACCTTGTCCATCGATTACAGTACCATCTAATACACCATTCCAAGCATTAATTGGAGTCCAGTTAATACCTTTTAAGTTAATATCATTAGTTAATACTATTAATTTACCTTTATAAGCTTCTGGATTTTGACTTATTTTTAATAAATCTTCTGCTGTTTGAATAGATACTTTGTTACTGTCTTCTTGAAGTCTTACATAAACTAGTCTTGTTACTTTAAGAGCTTCATTACCTGCAGCATCTTTTGTAAAGTATACTAGGTTATATCTTCCTTCGTTATTAGTATCAACACTACTTACTCTACCTAAGAAAGTTCCATCTAAAGTGTAGTAATTAATGTATGCAGGTGCTAAGTTAGTGATTGTTTCATCTACGTTATCAGTAACTGTAGCATATTCTTCTGCATAAGTATCTACACCACTAACTAAGTTAATATTCTTTTCTCCATTTAATGTGATAACTGGAGCAGTTGTATCAACTACAGTGTAATGTATATCATTACTTACCATGTTTCCTGCTTTATCGTATGAGAAGTAACGGCACACGAATTTTCCTGGTTTTGTTTGATCTGGAATTGATCTGTTTTTAGCATACCACTCATCTAAAACAACTTTAGATAGTCCAGATAATTCATCTTTTGCATATTGTGTCATATCAGTTGGGCATGTAAATGTTGCATTTTTATCTGCTTCTAATGTATAACCCCATTTTTCAGGTTTAAATATAGGTGCAGTTTTATCAATTATAAATGTAACTTTTGTAATATTATTTGCTTTATCTGTTGCAGTAATTACATAAGTACCTTCTTCTGTAATTGTCATGCCTTCTGTAAATGTTATTTCATTATTATTCTTTGTTAATGTTACTGTATTAAGATTTAAGTCTTTAACACTTAAAGTTACAGTACCATTTTTTCTATTAAAGTAAACTATATTATTATTTACTTTTTCGTATTTTGTATCATTTAAGTATACTAGTGGATAATCTTTATCGATTGCAAATGTAACCGTTGTAACATTTCCTGCTTTATCTGTAACAGTTAATGTATAATTACCACGTTTTGTAATCATTGTTCCACTTACGTATTCTACTTCTTCATTATTTTGGTTAGTTAATATTGCAGTATATTCGTTTGCTTCAGTTATTACTGCTTTAACGTTTTTGATAGAATATGCACCATTTTCAAGTGAAGTTCCTCTATCGTCAAATAATTCAACTACTGGTGCAGTTGTATCAAGTACAAATGTTACTTTAGTAGTATTATTTGCTTTATCTGTTGCAGTAATTACGTAAGTTCCATCTTCTGTAATTGTCATACCTTCTGTAAATGTTACTTCGTTATTATCTTTTGTTAATGTTACTACATTAAGATTTAAGTCTTTAACACTTATAGTTACTGTACCAGTTTCTTTATTGAAGTAAATTATATTGTTATTTACTTTTTCATATTTGGTACCGTTTAAGTATACTAGTGGATAATCTTTATCGATTGCAAATGTGACTGTTGTAACATTTCCTGCTTTATCAGTAACAGTTAATGTAT
>OLHG01000987.1_pt1 | contig 18622 bp, 21 predicted proteins | sample 1605971 | NCBI WGS metagenome assembly OLHG01 (sample SAMN03283289) | human gut metagenome | biome: human-associated habitat; material: feces | host: Homo sapiens | place: Peru | collected 2012 | reverse complement strand
TTTTTCACTTAGTCCTACCATTGATAATACCATTGGTACTTGTCTTCTTATATGTCTTGGTGTTGCTCTTACAATATACATTGCAAACGCAACATTCTCATATACTGTTTTGTCTGGTAATAGTCTAAAATCTTGGAAAACCACTCCCATACTTCTTCTTAAGTATGGAATTCTTTTTGGTTTTAAGAAAGTGGTATCTTTTCCATTTATAATTATATTTCCTTTTGTAGGTTCTTCTTCTTTTAATATCAATTTTATTAAGGTTGATTTTCCTGAACCAGAACTTCCTACTAAGAAAGCAAAATCCCCCTTATTTATTATAAAATTCGCATTATGTACAGCTTCTGTTCCTGTATCGTAAACCTTAGAAACATTTCTAAACTCTATCATTTTAGTATCTCCTTGTTTATTTCTAATCGTTATTTTTTCTTCTCTCAGAATCATTCATCATATACCTTTATCATAACAATAATCGACAGGAAATGCAAGAGTATTTTGAAAAAAAATATAGTAATTTGGGAGGTATTTTTACCCAAATTACTATTTATTTCTTTATTTATATAACCTGTTAAATTCAAGTTTATAATCTATATTTATTTACAAAATCTATGTTTTCCTATTGTTACAGTTTGTGGTCTTGACCAAATCCAAGCATTTGTTGCTGTATTTGGATTAAAATAATATATTGCTCCATATGAAGGATCCCACCCATTTAGAGCATCTCTTGCAGCATTGTATGCAGTAGTATTAGGTTCTAAATTTATTTGCCCATCTGATACGGCTGTAAAAGCTCCTGGTTGATAAACAACTCCAGCTATTGTATTTGGAAAAGAACTACTTTTTACCCTGTTTAAAACAACTGCTGCAACTGCAACCTGTCCTGAATACGGTTCTCCTCTTGCCTCAGAATATACTACATGTGCCAGCAAATTAACATTACTATTGTTGGTACTCTGACTTGTACTATTGCTTGACGAATATATTCCCATTGCTTGAAGTGTTTTAGTTCCTGCTATTCCATCTGCAGTTAGTCCATTTTTTCTTTGAAAATACTTTACTGCTGCTAATGTTTGACTTCCATATATACCATCTATACTTCCGTTATAGTATCCCCATCTTTTTAATTTTGTTTGAATTTGTGTAACCTCATTTCCTCTTGAGCCATATTTTGATAAAGCTTGAGCCTGACTATTTCTAAAGAATGCATTGTACATTATAAAAATTATCATTAAAACAGATATTATCGCTACTGCTTTTTTGTTTATAGTTTTTATTTTATTTTTCAACATAAGAAATCCACCTTTCAAGATTATTATTCCTTGAATTGGTGGATTTATACATTTATGGTTTTAAAAAATTCCTATTACATTTCCGTTTTCATCTAAGTCGATTTTTTCAGCAGCTGGCACTTTTGGAAGTCCTGGCATTGTCATTATTTTACCTGTTATTGCAACTACAAACTCAGCTCCTGCTTTTAGTATTATTTCATTTACATGTAATGTAAATGGTTCTTTACATAGTAGATTTTTTGGATCATCTGAGAATGAATATTGCGTTTTTGCTATACAAACAGGAAATTTAGAATATCCCATTTTTTCTATATTTTCTATTTGTTTTGTCGCCATTTCAGAAAATTCTACGTCTTTTGCTCCATATATTTTTTGAGCTACTTTTTCTATTTTTTCTTTTATTGAGTCCTCATCTTCATATATGTACTTAAAGTTTTCTTCTTTTTCTACTAGATTAACTATTTTCTCTGCTAACTCTACTGCTCCAATGCTTCCTTTTTGATGACTTTCCACTAAACTTAGTTCAACACCTTGTTTTTCTAATTCTTCTTTTAATAATTCTATTTCTTTATCTGTGTCTGTCAAAAATTTATTTATTGCAACAATTACATTTAAGCCATATTTATTTTTTAAATTATCTATATGTCTGTTTAGATTTTCGATTCCGACTTTTAGTGCTTCTAAATTTTCTTGTTTTACTTCTTCTTTGCTTTGACCGCCGTGATATTTTAGTGCTCTTATTGTTGCAACACATACTACTGCATCTGGTTTTATTGAAGCTTTTCTGCATTTAATGTCTAAGAACTTTTCTGCTCCTAAGTCAGAACCAAATCCTGCTTCCGTTATGCAGAAATCAGCTAGCTTCATTGCTGTTTTTGTAGCAATTATACTATTGCATCCATGTGCGATATTAGCAAATGGTCCTCCATGAATTATTGCAGGAGTATGTTCTAATGTTTGTACCAAGTTTGGCTTTATCGCATCTTTTAGAAGCACTGTCATACTTCCTTCTGCATGCAAATCTTTTGCTCTTATTGGCTCTTCATCTTTATTGTAACCTACTACAATATTTCCTATTCTTCTTTTTAAGTCTGCTATATCTGTTGATAAACAAAGAATTGCCATTATTTCAGAAGCAACTGAAATGTCAAATCCATCTTCTCTTTCCACAATGTTTTTCTCTCCAGATAATCCTGTATTTACTTTTCTTAATTGTCTATCATTTAAGTCTATACATCTTTTCCAAGTAACTTTCTCAAATCCTAATTCATTTCCATTATAAATATGATTATCTATTAGAGCTGATAGCAAGTCATTTGCATATGTTATTGCATGTATATCTCCTGTAAAGTGTAGATTTATGTCTTCCATCGGCGCAACTTGTGCATATCCACCACCTGTTGCTCCTCCTTTTATTCCAAACACTGGTCCTAGCGAAGGTTCTCTTAATGCAAGTATGGCTTTTTTGCCAATTCTTTTTAATCCATCAGCTAAACCTATTGCCATTGTAGTCTTTCCTTCTCCTAATGGTGTTGGATTAATTGATGTAACTAATATTAATTTCCCATCTTTTTTATTTTCTAGTCTTTTTAATAACTCCTTGCTATCTATTTTTGCTTTATATTTGCCATAAAGTTCTAATTCTTGTTCTTCTATTCCCACTTCTTCAGCAATTTTTGTTATATTTTCTAATTTAGTGTTTCTTGCAATTTCTACATCTTCCATAACAATTTCTCCTATTCCTTCGTCAAAATGACGAATATTTAAATTTTAAAATAGCATTCCTGCCGCAAATCCCACTATTGCTCCAACTATTACTTGAAGTGGTGTATGTCCTAATGCTTCTACTAGTTTTTCTCTAACCTGAACTGTTGATAAACCTGGTGTATTGACTATGTCATTTAATATTCTAGCTTGTTTTCCAGCCTGCCTTCTAACACCACAAGCATCATACATTACAACTAACGAAAATATTAATGATACAGCAAATATTACTGAGTTTATTCCTTGGCTTCTTCCAACCATTGTAGTTATAGATACAACTATCGCAGTATGTGAACTTGGCATTCCTCCTGCGCCAATTATTCTCTTAAAATTAAATTTTTTTGTTGTTGCAAGTTCCCACAACACTTTAAAAGTTTGCACGCAAAGCCAAGTTACAAAAGGAACTATTAAATATCTGTATTGTGTATAAAAATCCATTCTCTTTATCTCCCTTTGTACTATTCTTCAATGTTTGCCACATTAAAGTTTTCTTCCTTGATGTTTCCATTATCATTTATTAACATAGTAATTTTCTTTTCTGCTGTGTCTAATAAATCACTACATTTTTTTGATAGTTTCATTCCATCTTCAAATTTGCTAACAGATTCATCTAAGCTTAGATTTCCTTTCTCTAGCTCCTCTGCTATTTTTTCTAATTCTTTCATTGCATCTTCAAAATTTATATCTTCTTTCATTCCCGTTTCCTTTCTAAGGTTATAATACTTGTGCATCAACTTTTCCATCACTTAATCTAATTGAGACTTTTTCTCCCTGAGATAAGTCTTTAACTTCTTTTGCTATTTTTCCATCTTGTTTAGATATTATGCTGTATCCTCTCGTTAAAGTTTTTAGAGGGCTTAAAGCATCTAGCTTTGCCACTTCTTTTACAAATTTAGTTTTGTCTTCTTTGATTTTTAATAATACGCTATTTTGTAGAGATTTTACTTTCATATCTATTAACATATATTGTTCATTGATTTTTTGAGTAGGATTTTTAAAGGCTTGCCTCGTCATACATTTCTCATATGACATTTTCATAAGTTCGATTCTCTTTTTCAATGATACTTTATATCTATTATTGTATGCTTTTAACGTTTCTCTTACGTCATCAATATTAGCAACTGCTAATTCTGCCGCAGCTGATGGCGTTGGTGCTCTTAAATCTGCAACAAAGTCTGCTATTGTAAAATCTGTTTCATGTCCAACTGCTGATATTATCGGAATCTCAGAATTAAATATAGCCCTTGCAACTATTTCTTCATTGAATGGCCATAAGTCTTCTATAGATCCTCCACCTCTACCTATTATTAATACATCTGCTAATTTATTTTTATTCATAAATTCGATGCCTTCTGCTATTTTTTCTCCTGCTCCGTTTCCTTGTACTGGTACAGGATATAAGCGTATATTCACATTAGGATTTCTTCTTGTACTTACATTTATTATATCTCTTATTACTGCACCTGTATTTGATGTTAGAACTCCTATTGTTTTTGGCATAAATGGAATTGGCTTTTTGTATTTTTCGTCAAATAAACCTTCATTACTAAGTTTATTTTTTAGCTCCTCATATGCAACATATAAGTTTCCTAAGCCATCTTCTTTCATCGCTTTTGCATATATTTGGTATACTCCATCTCTTTCGAATACCGAAACTCCACCTAGAACTATTACTTTCATTCCGTCTTTTGGCATAAATGATAAATGCGTAGTATATGTTTTAAACATTACGCATTTAATCAACGAATTTTCATCTTTTAAAGTAAAATACATATGACCTGTATAATGATTTTTGAAGTTTGATATTTCTCCTTTTACTAATACATTGTTTAGCATCTCATCATTATCTATTCTGCCTTTTATGTATTTATTTAAGTCTGTTACTGTTATTGGATTATATTGCATCCTTTTCCACTACCTTTGCTAATACACCATTTATAAATGATCCGGCTGTTTCTTCTCCATATTTTTTAGCCATATTTACAACTTCATTTATTATAATTTTGTATGGTGTTTTTATGTATTTTATTTCGTATATTGCAAGTTTTAGTAAAGATAAATCAACAGTAGATATTCTATCTATTGTCCATCCTGATTTTAGATTTTCAGAAATTATTTTTGTAATTTCCTCATCATTTTCTTTTATTCCTTTTGCTATTTCTTTTACATATTCTCTTGCTTTACCGTCTTCTACTTCTGTACTATCTAAGAATAACTTTACTTGACTTTTGCTATTTTGTTTTTGTATTTCTTGGCTATAAATATAGCAAAAAGCAAGTTCTCTTTTTGTCATTTCTTCCATTTGAATCCCCTTATTATAATCTATCTATGAATTTTTTTAGTTTTTCTTTTACTGTTTGTTTATTGTGTTGTACATAATTTCCTGCATATATTCCTAAGCAAATTAGTAATATCCAAATAATTAAGTCATATAAACGTGTGCATAATAATATGATTGCTATAATTGCACCTATTATTCCTCCACCATAATTTTTAAAAAAATTCTTTATCTCATCCATTATATTTCATTCCTTTCGCTCTGCTATAAGTTTTATACTTCTTTTGTTTCTTCTGGTCTTACCATATCTTTTACTCTTATATCCAAGCTTTTAACTTCTATGTCTAGAGATTTCTTTATAGTTTCTTTTACTCTTATTTGTATGTTATTGCTTAATTCTTTTATTATTGCTTTCTCAGATACTTCTATTGTTAATATTATTGATAAGTCATTATCTTTATCAAATAATATTTTAGTTTGTTGACTTTTTACACTATCAAATCCACTAACAACCGAATTTACTATACTTGTAAGTGTATCTTTTGTTATTAGTAGTTTGCCATCTTCGTTTTCTAAAAGTATTCCTTCTTTATATTTTTCTTCTTTTTCTGATGATTCAAAGAATATACCTTTAATGGCTAGTAATATGAATAGAATGTTTATTCCCAAAAGTATATTACAAGTTGTTGTATTTTTTAGCACACTCGTGACAAACATATAGAATGTTGGTAATTCCACCCATCCAAATATAAAAGAACATACTAGTATTGATATTAACAATACTAATACTGAAAATACACATAATATTATTTTATCTAAAATCTTCATTTTTTATCTCGTTCCTTTCCTGCAATCAAAACTCATTGTTTCTGTAGCCTTTATAAAGGCACGGTAAAAATGCGTGCCTTTATAAGATTTTTGTTTATTTATTTTCTGTTTCTGACTCTTCTTGAGTTTCTGTATTTACTCCTTGTACATGTACATTAACAGCTACAACTTTTAATCCTGTCATTCCTTCTACTGCTGATTTAACTCTGTTTTGAATATCAAATGCAACATCTGGAATTCTTGTTCCATATTCAACTATGATGTTTACATCTATTCTTGTTTCCTTTTCTCCTACTTCTACTTTAATTCCCTTTGATAAATTTTTCTTTCCGCTTAATACTTCTGATATTCCACCAGCAAATCCTCCTGCCATTGCATATACTCCAGGAGCTTCTGATACAGCTTTACCAGCTATAACTGCAACTACTTCATTTGATATTTTTATGTTGCTTGATTCACCCTCTTGGTTCTCTATTGTAATTTCTTCCTCTACTGCTTTATTTTCTTCTTTTTCCATAATAAATTACCTCCATTATTTAAGTTGATATTTAATATCTATTATAGTATACCAATTTCTATTAAATTTTACAAGGTTTATTGAAATTTTTTTGATTATTTTCCTCTTGTTAATTATCTAATTTTTCTTCTAATTCTTTAATTTTATTCTCTGCCAAATTTGATTTTGTTTCTACATTTTCTCTTTCTTCTTGGATTTGTTGCAACAATCCGTTGTCTCCACGTATAGCAGATACTGTTATTCCAGCTAATATTATAACAACAACAATTGTTACAACTAAAGCTATTATCGTTATTCCTCTGTTTCTTTTTTCTATAACATTCATTTTATACTCCTATTTATATTGCGTAATCTTCCATATCTATTAGATTTTGTAGTAGTTTTTCGTTCTCTTCTTCATATATTTTATTTTGTTCTTCTTGAGGTTTTGTTATATATTCATACGTAATATTTTCTTTTACTTTTCTTCTATATTCCTCTTCATTTGATTCTTTTTTTGTGCTTCCTGTACATATTGAAATAGTAACTCCTGCTATAGCAATAATCAATATTCCTATTATTATATTTAATATCAAGTTTTTCTTATCCATTTTTACCTCCTACTTTGATGCTGTATAACTATAAGCATTTGCTAAATCCATTGTTACAGATGTTTGAAATGTTATTGTTTCTCCTGGATTAATTGCATTTATATACACTCCAACATTTAATATTTCTTTCTTCTCTTCATCTTTAAGAGATATTGTTATACTGTCGCCATCAAATGTCAAACTTCCTACATTAGTTACTGTTCCTGATATATTTGTGTTGTTGTCTTTGCTTGTTATTTTAATTCCTCTAATTTCTAAATCATTAATTCCATCTATTGTAACTGTTTTTGACATTTCGCTACTTTTATTCACTCTATTCCCATTCTCATCGTGAGTAACATTTTTTTCTTCTCCATACAAAACTTCTGTTAATACTTCCTTGTATATATCTTCTTCAGATTGTTTTCCTACTTTTTCAATAACATTGTTATTTGAATTCTTATTAACTAGTATTACAGACAATAATACTAGAATCACTAATAATATTAGTATTATTAAAACTTTTATCTTCTCTTTTTTCATGGTTGTTCTCCTCTTAATTATAATATAAAGTTATTATAACCTAAGCAATTTTTTTTTTCAACATTTTCTGTTTGTTTTTTTTATTTTTTCGCTTTCATGTTTTACCTATTGGTAAATAAGCATTACTTCACAGTTTCTGTTCAAAATTTGCTATCCGTGTTATATTTTTATTATCAAAATTAAGAGGTGATAATTATGGCAGTAGATTATTCTGTTATCGGATCAAGATTAAAAGATGCTCGTTTAAGAGCTCGTCTAACTCAACAAGAGTTAGCTGAAAAGACAAATCTTTCAGTAGCTTTCATTAGTAGAATTGAAAGAGGTAGTTCTCATATTAATTTAAAAAGACTATCACAATTTTGTTCTATTTTAGGAGTATCAGAAGGTTATATTCTTTCAGGCTCATCTGATTCAAATGATCAATATTTGGCTAATGAGTTTAATAATCTTTTGAAAAAGTGTTCTCCTGAAAAACAAAAATTGATTTATAAAGTTTCAAAAGCAATAGCTGAAAGTAACGATTAATTTATAAAATTCGCACTTCATTGGAAGTGTGTTTTTTTTTACATTTTTTTCATTGATTTTTATCTTATTTTTTGTTAATATTAATAATGGTTATTTTTTTATAGGAGGTAAAATTTTATGCAATTTAAACAATGGGAAAATTTTGAAAAAGGAAATTGGTGTAGTGAAATTGATGTTAGAGATTTTATTCAAAAAAATTACACTCCTTACACAGGAAATGAACATTTTTTGGAGGGCGCAACTCCCAAAACCAAAAAATTATGGGATGATGTTTTAGATTTATTTAAATTAGAGAAAGAGCACGAAGTATTAGATATTGATACAAAAACTCCTTCTGGAATTAACAGATATAATGCTGGTTACTTAGATAAAGATTTAGAAGAAATCGTAGGATTTCAAACCGACTCTCCTTTAAGAAGAGCTATTATGCCAAATGGTGGTATTAGAATTGTAGAAAAATCTTGTCAAGCTTATGGTTATGAGGTTGATGATGAAGTTGAATATATTTATCATAATTTAAGAAAGACCCATAATGATGGTGTTTTTGATGTTTATACTCCTGATATTCGTTCAGCAAGAAGTCATCATCTTTTAACTGGTCTTCCTGACGGATATGGACGTGGTCGTATAATAGGAGATTACAGACGTGTTCCTTTATACGGAGTTGATGCTTTAATTGCTGAAAAGAAAGAAGAATTAGATATTTTAGATGTTGATGAGTTTACAGAGGAAGTAATTCGTGACAGAGAAGAGATTGCCGAGCAAATTAAAGCTCTCGAAGATTTAAAGAAAATGGCCGAAAAGTATGGTTTCGATATATCTATTCCAGCTTCTAATTCTAAAGAAGCTGTTCAATGGTTATATTTTGGTTATTTAGGAGCTATCAAAGATCAAAACGGTGCAGCTATGTCTCTTGGTAGGACTTCTACTTTCTTAGATATATATTTTGAAAGAGATTTAAAATCTGGTGCAATAACAGAATCTCAAGTTCAAGAATTGATAGATCAATTTGTTATAAAGCTAAGAATGGTTAGATTTTTAAGAGCTCCTGAATATAATGCTTTGTTTAGTGGAGATCCTGTATGGGTTACTGAAAGTATTGGTGGTATGGGAATTGACGGAAGAACTTTGGTTACAAAAAATTCATTCAGAATTTTGCATACTTTAGAGAACTTAGGATCTGCTCCTGAACCAAACCTAACGGTTTTATGGTCAAAAAACTTACCAAAAGCATTTAAAGATTACTGTGCAAAAATCTCAATTGGTACTTCTTCTATTCAATACGAAAATGACGATTTAATGAGAGTATCTTTAGGAGATGACTATGGTATTGCTTGCTGTGTATCTGCCATGAAAATTGGAAAACAAATGCAATTCTTTGGTGCAAGAGCTAATATAGCAAAAGCTTTACTTTACGCTATTAATGGTGGTAAAGATGAAATTACTGGAAAGCAAGTTACTCCAATGTATGCTCCTATTACTTCTGAGTATTTAGATTATGAAGAGGTTATGGCAAAATATGATCAAATGCTTGATTATGTTGCAAAGATTTATATAAAATCATTAAATGCAATTCACTATATGCACGATAAATATTCTTATGAAGCTTTAGAAATGGCTCTTCACGATAGAACTATACTTCGTACTATGGCTTGTGGAATAGCTGGTCTTTCAGTTGTTGTTGACTCTTTATCAGCTATCAAATATGCTAAAGTAAAAGTTATTAGAAACGAAGAAGGTCTTGCAACAGATTATGAAGTTGAAGGCGATTTTCCTAAATACGGAAATGATGATGATAGAGTTGATGAAATTGCCGTTACATTGGTAAAAAGTTTCATGAAGAAATTAGAAGGTCATATAACTTATAGAAATTCAAAACAGACACAATCTATCCTTACTATTACATCAAATGTTGTATATGGTAAAAATACAGGAAATACTCCTGACGGAAGAAAAGCTGGAGCTCCATTTGGTCCTGGTGCAAACCCACTTCACGGTAGAGATACAAATGGCGCCTTAGCAGTAATGAATACTATTGCAAAACTACCTTACGCTTACTCAGAAGATGGAATATCTTTCACATTTTCAATCACTCCAGGAACTCTTGGAAAAGATGATGAAACAAAAGTTGGTAATTTAGTAAGTATGTTAGATGGTTACTTTATGCAATCAGGACATCATATTAATGTAAACGTTTTTGATAGATCTTTACTTGTAGACGCAATGGAACATCCAGAAAAGTATCCTCAACTTACAATTCGTGTTTCAGGTTATGCAGTAAATTTTGTAAAATTAACAAGAGAACAACAATTAGATGTTATAAACAGGACAATTCATGAAAAAATTTAGTTGTGAAAGGACCAAAATACAATGCAAGATATAGACACAATAAAATGCCCTATTCATTCGTTCGAAACTTTTGGTGCTGTTGATGGTCCAGGTATTAGATTTGTAATATTTACACAAGGATGTAATCTTCAATGTAAATATTGTCAAAACAGAGATACTTGGGCTCATCAAGGTGGCACTATCTATTCTGTTAGAGAAGTTTTGAACAAGATTGAAAGATATAAAAATTATATAATTCCTTCCGGTGGAGGCGTTACAGTTAGTGGTGGTGAACCTCTACTTCATATTGATTTCTTAATTGCTTTATTTAAAGAATTAAAGAAAAAAGGATTTTCAACTGCTATTGATACCTCTGGTGTAATAAGCATCACAGATAAAGTCGATAAATTAATTGATTTAACAGATTTATTCTTACTAGATATAAAATGTATCAATGACGAAATTTGTAAAGACTTAACTGGCGTTTCTAATCAAAAGGAATTAGCTTTCGCTAAGTACCTAAGTACTAGAGGCAAACATATGTGGATTAGACAAGTGCTTGTTCCTGGTTATACAGATAAGGAAGAAGATTTACTTAAATTAAAAGCATTTATTTCTTCTTTAAAAACTGTTGACAAAACCGAATTCCTTGCTTATCACGATATGGGCAAATTTAAATGGACAAACCTTGGTTTATCTTACCCTCTTGAAGGAGTAAGAGTTGCAACACAAGATGATATAGATAGAGCAAAAAAAATCTTCGCCTAAATTGGCGAAGTTTTTTTAATATACTTTTATATCTAGGTCTTTAGCCCATTCTTTTTCATCTTCATTTGTTCCTACATAGATAAGTTCTCTATTAATTACTTTAAATTTATTTTTATATTTTTCGTTTAGTTCGAATAAACCAGGAATTACTTCAATCTCTAATCCTGTATTTTCATTCGCTTCTTCATCTTTTTTAGCTTCTAATTTGTTTGCTTCTTCGATTAACTTCTCGCGAATAGAATTCACTTTTGACATAGCATTTTCGACTTTTGTACTTTGACTCTCAGCTTTATTTATAACAGAAAGATCTTTTATTCCTAATGAGTTTAGTGTAGTTCTTCTTATATATTGAATATCACCTTGAAATAAATTTTTATTTAGTATTGTAGTATTGTTTAATTCTCTGTCTATCTCTTTTAGAAGTTCATTTATTTCAGTTTGCAAAAATTGTCTGTTAGCATCTGTATTACCAGTATTCCATGCACTAACAGCAAGTTTCTTTATTCTTTGCAATATACTATATATCTGGTCTGAAACTCCATAAGCCATTTCCATAATTCTTATGCTAATATTGTTAGACTTAACATTTTTTATTGCCTCTTGCTCTGTAAGCTTTTGGCCGTCTGCATCATAGAAAATACTTTTGATTAAACTATCCATGCGTTCTACTAATTCATCTTCGTCACTTATGATATGTTCTAGCGCATTTTGTTTTGCACCAAGAGTTGATCTAATATTAGAAATTTTAGCCATGGCTTCCGACACCTTTTCATTCTTATCCGCATAATCAAATTCTTCTGCTCCATATATTGATTTAAAACCACAATCAGATACAGATACATTGAAATCTCCATAACTATAATATTCATTTCCAAGATTTGCTGTTATATTTAGTGTACCATCTAATAATTTTATATCTGAAAACATAACAGTTTGTGCTATATCATCTATCGCTTGAACTAGTTGTCCCATCTCAGATGTAATACTTGCTTTGCTCTCTTCACTAAGTTCTTCTGTATTACTATACTCAATTTGAAGTGCCTTCATTCTCTGTAATATCGAGTAAGTTTCACTTAAACCTCCCTCTGCTTTCTGTATCAATCTTATCAAATCTGCAGCATTTGTTTTTGCTTGTTCCATAGCTTTCTTTTCTTCTTCTAATTGCAATTCTAAATCATCTATATCACCAACAGCATATTGTTTTTCCTGAATTTCAGTTAGCAAATCACTTCTTTCTAGCTCATCCTTTATTTCCATTGCTTCTGCACTAAATCTTGCTCTTTTAGTTTGCTTTATAACTCCTCTGTCACTAAATGTCATTCCTATTGTTGTACCTGCTAATATTAGCATAACCACTATTGTGATAACTAGTACTATTAAAGTTATTCCTTTTTGTCTAACATTTTTATTCTTTTGGATATATCTTTTCATTTTATTTTCTCCTTTGCTTTTATAAATAACTAATTGTATTATAGCAATATCATTTTATAATTTCAATAATATTTTTTATTAAATTACATTACATTATTAATTAAAAGTCTATAATCGAAAAAAGGTTGGTAATTTTTTTTATTTGTGTTATACTATATTTGAATTCGACAATATACTACAAATAAAGAAAACGGAGGAATACAAATGAATGATAAAATATTATTACAAGATTTACTAAATCTATCCATTGAAGAATTAAAAAATTGTAAAATTAGATTAATGAAAAGTAACGGATATGTTGATCCTTTAACTCATTTTTTGAAAGAACCCGAAGAAATTAATACAAACTGGTTATTTTGGAATTATACCAATGCATCTTTCAGAGTTGGTCAATATGTTATAGCACTCCTAAAAATGGATTATGATACTTATTTATTGACAACAATTAAAAAAATAACAAAAGATTATAATATTAGAAAAAATGTTGGTTATGCAGGCATTGAATTAGAAAAGTACAAAAAATATTATGGCAGAATTATCGTAAAATATCATAACACTTCTCAAAATTTAATTAGAAATGCCAATAGTATTATAAATGAACTTGAAGTTATACAAATATTAAATACTACTTACGATGGTGTAAAATTTCCCGGATATGATAATGTATGTTTACATTTTAAAGATTTAGAAACTATTATTATTAGACAAAAAGATGATTGGATATCAGCTTTAAAAAACCAGAAAGCAGTTTATTTGATTACTGATTTATGTGAAGGTAAACAATATGTAGGTTCTGCAACTGGAGAAAATGGAATGTTACTCCAAAGATGGTCTAATTATATAGAAAATGGACATGGTGGAAATAAAAAGCTAAAAGAGATCGTTGAACAAAAAGGATTTGACTATATTAAGCAAAATTTTCAATATTCTATTTTAGAAAACTATAATGCAAGAACTGATAAAAACTTGATACTTAATCGTGAAAGCTATTGGAAAAGAGTTCTAGGAACTAGAGCTTTTGGACTTAACTCAAATTAAATGAGGGGAGTTGTCGAGCCGCGTCGGGTAAAATGTCCACCCGGACATTTTACTTTTCCTCCTTTTCAACTCGCTCATTCCAAGCAAAAAAAATTCGCACCACTTTCGTGGTGCTCTTTTTTTTGGTGGAGATGAGGGGAGTTGAACCCCTGTCCAATATTCTTTCCATAGGTGATTCTTCGAGTGTAGTTTGTTATTTAGTTTTTCTATTAAAACACATTAACAAACAACCGTGTTTTAATAGTAGCCATTTAAATTACCTACTATTTTAATGGCAAAAATAGCTTTGTTATCCTACTAGTTGACACCTTATCCAAGACCGTAGGATTTCTTAGTAAGATGAGCCGCCTAAGCTTAGGCAGCGTATGCTAATTCTCTATTATTATCAGCGTTTATTTTTAATTCTGCTTTTTTATAGTGGCCGAAGCAGCCATCCACTACTCGCTACACATACTTCTGGGATACTGTCGAAAGCCAAATACATCCCCATATATATATATTATACAATATTTTTTTCAGAAAGTCTATTATTTTTTTATTTTTCTCTTGCACATTATTTTGTTTTGTGCTATTATAATAAAGGTAGTTAGGGGTATGGTGTCAATGGTAGCATGACGGTCTCCAAAACCGCGGGTTCGAGTTCGAATCTTGATACCCCTGCCAATTTTTGAGCTAAGTAATTAGCTCATTTTTTATTGTTTTCTTTAACCTCTATTAGTTTAAAATTATTTTTAGGAGATGATTCTTTGACTAATAGTTTTCTTAAATTTTCATTTTTGTTTTTTATTATAGTTTTTATATTAACAATTTTTATTTCTTTATGCCTTACCTGTATTGACAATTCAGACTTTATTTGGCCTTTACCTAATTATTCTTATATTAGCTCGTATTTTGGACATAGAGATTCTCCTACTGCTGGAGCATCTTCTTATCATTCTGGAATAGATATTCCAGCTCCTGAGGGTACTCCGATTTTAGCTATTTGTAGTGGTGAAGTCTCTTTTGCTAGTTGGGGAGCTGGTGGTGGTTATACCATTGTTGTTGAAAATAATAATATTAAAGTTTCTTATTGCCATGTCTCCCCCACATTTATAGTTTCAAGATATGATTTTGTAAATGCTGGAGATGTTATTTCTACTGTTGGTCCTAAAAATGTTTACGGCATTGAAAATAACCCTTATAAAGATAGTTTTGGAAATCCTACTAATGGTGCTACAACAGGATGTCATCTTCATCTTTCCATAAAAGTAAATGATAAAAATGTTAATCCTTTAGATTTTCTTTCTGTTCCCTCTTTGCAAAATATATAGAGTGGACTTTGTTAGTGCACTCTATGCTTCATTTATATTTTCAATTATCATTCTGTTATCTGAATCTTTGATTGCTTCAGGACGGTATGTACATATTTTATATTCGTTCTTTCCGTCAAACCTAAATATTACAGTTTTTGTAAAATCATTTTCTTGCATTGGATGTCTTTCTTCTATTATTAAACTACCTCTTGTTTCTCTTAATGTTTCAAATGTAGTTATAAATCCTATTCCATTTCCGCCTCTATCTTTATGTGTAGTCGCTGGTTCAAGACCTAGTTTTGCAAAGGTTTCTGTTTCAAACTCGATTCCTGTATCAGATATGCTAAGTTCATATATTTTATCTTTTGGTTCTAATACCACGACTATGCTTCTAAATTTGTTATCACTACAACATATTGCTATAATAGCATCTCTTATATGGTCACCAATTAGCGTTGCTAATTTTTCTTTTGGAATAATTTTATTTACCATATGTCTTATATTTCCATTTATTGTTAACTGAAATTCAATGTTATTTTTCTTACATTCATTTTGCATATATTTAAACATATCATCAATTTCTTCTATATCTGTTAATGGTAACTTATCTGTATGTTTTATATCTTCTAATTTTCCTGTATATTCTTTAGATAATTTGTTTATTTGATTCATTACTGATAATTTATCCGAGATTTCTAGGCTCATATTTGATATGATGTTTTCTACTTTTAGTTGTAAGGCTTTTTGTCTGTTATAGAATTCGTGATTTAACTTGCTTATTTCAAATTTTTCTTTTGATAGTTCTTCTATTTTTGTATCTTTTTCTTTTATTGTGTTTTCGTATTCTGTTATGTCTTTCTCTAATAGTTTCTGTTTGTAATATAATGTTAGTGTTTTTTGAATCATTATTATCATAATAATGCCAGATAAAATCAATGGTATTAAAACTTGTTTTACAACTTCTCCTTTACCAGAATCATTTGCAAATAAACCATATAAAATCATAGCAGCAGAACTTATGTTGATCATAATGATATCTAAATATTCGCCATTTGCTTTATTTTGTAAAAAAGAAAATCCATTTTTAAATCTTTTAAATTTAAAGAAAACAATTAGCATAATTATTTCTATCATTAATATCAAAATTAAATTTAATAATTTACTTTCTATCTGTATTGTATACATCAGTATTGCTTCTATCAATGTTGAAACTGTAAACAATAAATATATCATTGAATTAGCTATTAAGTTTGAAGTAATTACTAAATTTTCTTGCCCATAAAATATAAGTTTTAAAAATATTAGTTGAATAAAAAATATTATCATATTAGTCAACATACTACTTACATATTTTCTGAGTAACATATAAACACAAGTTTCCAATGCACTTACAATTAAAATTGTTAATTTTGTTATAATATTTATTCTTTTTTTATTATTAATTTTTATAAATGTACAATATGTTAATATATTTAAGACCAGACTTTTTAAAATCAAGTTTAAATTCATAATTATTTCCACCTTTTTCTTGATAATCTTATTATACACAAAAAAAGAGATGTAATCAATACAAAATCACATTCCTCTTTTTTATTATGATTCATTTGTAATAAACTTTTAATAAATCATTTGAAAGCCAGAAAGTTATCTACAGCAAAAATTGTTAGAGCATCTTATCGAACTAAATACCTAGCTGTAAATAAAAAGAGTACTGGATAAATCTAGTACTCAAAATTTTTAGTTTAGAATAATTGCTCAATTTAATATGAGAATTTTTGTTAATTTTTGCTTGACAATTTACAAGCAATTTTAAAAATTTTACTTAAGAATTTTTGGCTAGCTTTATTATACTATTTACATTTAAGTTCCGCGATTTTCTACTTCTCAATTTGATGCATCACTACTTGCAACTAGCAAATTGCTAGTTGAGTATGCTGACCAATCCTCTTCTTGTCCATCTATTGTGTGCAAATCTTCTACAGTGACATTAGATTCTAGATAAACTACGGGGCGCACACCAAAGCTACCAGCATACCAGCGACCGTACGAGTAGAATAAGCTGCCGACAGCGCTGACATAGCCGTCATAGACATCGCCACGGCCAAAGCCCGCATCGCCAGAGAAAGCGCCAACTGCAGGCGAAGCCAGCCAGTAAGACTTTGCGTAATTCGCATCATATACTGTTTTATTTTTATAATCTACTGTTACTCCTATTAATCTATTTATTTCTTCTGCTGTTAAGCTTTCTGCTTTTCCTAAACTTGTACTATATATTCCACTTCCATTATTTAATATTTGTTTACAATTTACATATCCATATGCACCTTTTAATACTAAATATGGTGTTGTTTCCCAGGCCTCTGCTGTATCACTTGTTTTCATTTCTTTTTTTATTGGACTTTGTGAAATTAACATTAGTTTTTCGCCTGTTTCATCTAGTCCTAATACTTGCCAATATGTGTTTTTTGTTGCTGTATATTTTTGGTCTGTCCAACCATTCTCGTTTGTTTCTGTTGTATATGTTTTACTTTCGTTTACATAGTCATTGTAATTTGAATAATCTCCTACTTTTATTTTTCTGTCTTTAAATGCTTGTACTAATGTTTTTGCATCTGATGGAAATTTTATTGTTTCTTTTCCTATTTGTAGCTCTCTTGTATCTTTTATTGTTTGTATGTCGTCTTCGCTTATTAATCCTCTATCTTTTAATCTTGTTAGAAAATCATCCATACTTTCGTGTGAACCTGTTCCATTGTCTGATGCAAATTTTTCTGCTTCCCATAAGCTTATTTCATCTCTTATTGCTCCTGCTCTACTTGCATTTCTTGCATCTTTTGATTTTTGAATTATTCCATTCTCATCAACTATCAAATTAATGCTTACTCCTGCTAAAATTAAAAGTACAACAATTGTTACTACTAATGCTATTAATGTTATAGCTTTCTTGTTTTTTAGATTTAATTTTTTAAATCTGCTGTTTTTTGTTGTGCTACTATTCTAAATGATTTACCGTTACTGAATTTCCTTTAAGCCTACCTTCTATTACTATTGTATCTCCTGTATTATATTTACTATAAAAATAATCTGCTAACTCATTATAAGCTTTTATGTTTATTATTTGATTGTCTTTTATTGTTTTTATTTTAAACATTGCAACAGATATATTCTTGGAATTTATTATAAACTTAAATTCTATATCTGTTATTATTTTTCCAATTAAAAAAACTCTATTCATATTCCTCCTTATATTGTTTAGCCAGTAGCACAAAAACTACTGGCTTTTTCGTATATTACATACATTCTGCTTTTTTAGCTTACTAGCATATAATTTACTGATTCATATTTACCTTAATTAGGAGGGAATAAACCTCTTTAATATCTAATATTTTACTGTATATATTCCGTAAAATATATAATCTGAAATAATATTAGAGTGGGACGAGAACCGTTTG
>OLHG01000986.1_pt1 | contig 18623 bp, 17 predicted proteins | sample 1605971 | NCBI WGS metagenome assembly OLHG01 (sample SAMN03283289) | human gut metagenome | biome: human-associated habitat; material: feces | host: Homo sapiens | place: Peru | collected 2012 | reverse complement strand
TTTATAGATGAAATAGATGCAATTGGATCAAGAAGAACCAGTGGAAGTGGAGCAGAAACAGAAAACAACCAAACTCTAAACCAATTATTAGTTGAAATGGACGGATTTGATACAGAAGAAACAATTATAGTTTTAGCTGCAACAAATAGACCAGAAATGCTAGACAAAGCATTACTAAGACCAGGCAGATTTGACAGACAAATTACAATAGCTCTTCCAGATATGAAAGGTAGAGAGGAAATACTAAAAATCCATGCAAAAGACAAAAAGTTTGCAGACAATGTTAGTATGAAAGATATTGCAGGAGATACAGCAGGATTTACAGGAGCTGAACTTGCAAATATTTTAAATGAAGCGGCAATTATTGCTACAATAAAAAAACATGAAGCAATAACTCAAAATGATATTGAAGAAGCTGTTAAAAAAGTGACAGTTGGACTAGAGAAGCAAAGCAGAGTAATATCAGAAAAAGATAAAAGACTTACAGCTTTCCATGAAGCAGGACATGCTATAGTAAGTAGTCAATTGGAAACACAAAAAGATATAAAAGAAGTATCAATTATACCTCGTGGAGTTGCAGGTGGTTACACAATGTATAAAACAAACGAGGACAAGTACTATATTTCAAAAACAGAAATGGAAGAGAAACTAATTGCATTACTTGGTGGTAGAGCAGCAGAAAAATTAGTACTAAATGATATTTCAACAGGTGCAAGTAACGATATTGAAGTAGCAACACAAATTGCAAAAGATATGATTATAAAATATGGAATGAGTGATAACTTAGGACCAATTTCAATAAATACAGAAAAAGACCCATATGAATTACAACTATTAGGAGAGAAATTTGGAGATGCAATTGGTGCAGAAGTTAAAATTATGCTAGATACAGCATATGCAAGAGCACAAACAATATTAACAAATAATATGGACAAACTACATGCCGTAGCAGAAGTTTTAATACAAAAAGAAGTTATCTCGGCAGAAGAATTTGAAGAAATAATTAAATAAAAAATAACTGTGTGATAAAAAATCACACAGTTATTTTTTTGTCATTTAAGTAATTTAGGATACCTGCATCAGTCTTAAAACAAAATTTCAAAGAACAGCTACAAAGCTGTTGGTACTTATATTTAAACTTCTTATTGATTTCTCTGTCTCCGTATTTTCCGTCACCAATAATAGGATAACCAATATAAGCCAAATGAGCTCTTATTTGGTGAGTCTTACCAGTGTGCAAATTAACATCCAACAAGCTCGTATTATTCTTATTATTACAACTAATTACCTTATATGAAGTAATAATTTTTTCATATCCTTTTTTAGGAACATCAGAAACATATACTAAAGATTTTCTTGCATCTTTAAAAAGATATGCTGTTAAAGTATCTTCTCTTTTACGAGGGATACCATAAACTAAAGCCCTATAATGCTTTTCGATTTCACGATTTTTAAATTTATCTAACAAAATATTTAAAGATTCCTCATTTTTAGCAAATAAAACTAATCCAGTAGTATTTCTATCCAAACGATGACAAGGAAAAATACAAGCACTATCATAATACTTGCAAAGTTCTGTAGTTAAACTATCTTCACCAACTACTTCAATTTCAGCAGGTTTGTTTACAATCACAATATTATCATCTTCATAAATAATATCAATGTTAAAATTTTTATCCTTGAATAATTGCTCGTCAGGAATAAATACTTTTATAACATCACCTGAATGTATAATAACATTATCAGAAACTCTAGTGTCATTTACTCTAATGTCTTTCTTACGCAAAGCTTTATATAAAGTATTAAGCTTAAGTCCATCAAAACTATCTAATAAAAAACTATTCAATTTCTTTCCATCATATTTTTTATCAACTATAATCTCTTTCATATGTTCTAGTATACACTTTTTCGTATGCAATGTCAAAAAAGTAACCAAAAAAATTACAAAGCATAAAATAGAGCAAAAGGAGAAAGTGCAAATGTTAGACTTTATATTTAAAGGAATAGTGTGGGTGTTAGCAATATATGGTTTAATAGAACTCATAAAAACCATAATTTATACATATACATATACAAACCTAAAATCAAATGGAATTTATATAATAGTAGCTGTAAAAAATCAAGCTAATCAAATAGAAGGCTTTATAAGAACAACATTATTTAGAATAATATATGGAAAAGAAGAAAATATAAAAAATGTAATTGCAGTTGATTTGGATTCTACTGATGAAACTAAGAAAATATTAGAAAAATTAAGCAATGAATATGAAAATATAAAAGTATCAAATTGGAAGGAATGCAAAGAAATATTTGATAATATAGATAATGTATAAAAAATATAAATACACTTTAAATTATTATAAAATAAATAATTTAAAGTGTATTTTAAAGTATTACAATTATAGAAAACTACTTACGGAAACAAGAAAATCAAGTACAAAAAAATGGAAAAATTTGTTTACAAAGTAATAGAAATATGATATAATGCGATTACTCATTAAGAGAAAAAAGTTTTTTATGGAGGGAAAAATATGAAAAGGGCTTCAACCAAGAAAATAATGTTATCTGCATTACTAACAATTATAATAATAACATTATTTCAAAGTTTTTCATTTGCAAAAAGTGAAAACTTACAAATGATAAAAAAAGGAGAAAAAGAGTACATAATTTATGTTTCAAATTTACTAAATAGCAAATTTGAATTTGCATTTGCAAACAAAAAAGACGAAATTGAATCAAATCTTAATTTCTATGATTCAGCTATTGATGCATCAGAAAATGGCAACAATATAGCATATATTGATGAAACAATTTATAACACATATTTTGATGGAAAAGCTGAAACTTTTTTATGGGTAAAAGGCACAGAAATTAAAGGAGAAAAAGTAGTTTTAGCTGATGCATTAACAGAAGAAAATATTCAAGAAATCAACAAAACAACTAAGAAAATTGCTATCAAAATTGGCAATGAAACAAAAACAGAAAAAAATGAGGAAGGAACAGAAGTTACATATACAAAAGGTATAATAATAATTGACGACAATTCAGATACAAAATACCTATATAATATGGTACCAGTTAAAGCAGGAACAGAGGAAGCTGAGCTAGCAAACTTAGCAACTGAGATGAATAATTTAACAAACAAAAACATATTTGAAAAATTATCTATATATAGTCAGTTTAAAGATATATATGAAAAACTTATACCTGCTGAAGGTTGGAAAGATGTAGAATCAAAAACAATCAAACAACCACAAGAATCAAAAAAAGGTGATAAATACTTAGTTTGGTTAAAAGCTGATACCACAATAGATCTTCAAATTATGACATCTAGTGAAGAATACAAAGAAAACGAAAAAACAGAAAACGTAATTGTAAAAGAAGTAACTAAAATGCCAGTTACAGGTGAAAGCTTAGTTTTATATATTGTAGCAGGTGTATTACTTGTACTAATTGTTACAATAGTAATTTTAAAAGTAAAAAATAAAAATTCAGATAAAAATGAGTAAGGTATGAAAAAAATAATATATAATATAACTTTAGTAATATTAGCTGTCACTTTCTTAGCAGTTGTATCAGTTATTGTTACTAAACGTACAAATAACCAAATAAAAGAAAAAGAATTAACTAATGCAGTTTTAGATATCAAAGTAAAGATTGAAGAAAACAAATCAGCAGTAGTTAATACCACTAAAAAAGTCGAAACCAAATATAAAGGATATAATGTGGCAGGAATAATAAAAATTCCAAAAATTAACATTGAATATCCAATTATAGATCAAACAAATGATACAACAATGGCATTATCAATTACAAAATTTTGGGGGAATAATGTCAATGATGTGGGCAACTTTACAATGGCAGGTCATAATTATTTTGACGGAACAATGTTCAGTAGTACAAACAAACTAAAAATAGGAGATGTCATTGAAATGACAGATTTAGATGGATACACTATTGAATATGAAGTATTTGATAAATATGTTACTGACCCAAATGATATAAACTGCGTAAAAAGTGTTAAAGAAAATACGAGAGAAATTACTCTCATAACTTGCATTAACGGAAGAAGCAATAGGCTTATAGTAAAAGCAAGACAAAATATATAAAATTTGGTAAAAAGGGGGCACCAAAAAATGAAAGCTACACTCAGCTATAAGAGTAAGAGAAATATCATAATCGCTAGTGTAATAGTAGTATTACTAGCAGCTATTTCTACAGCAGGTTATTTCTATATAAAAGGAAATGACGAAACAGCAAGAGCATTTACACAAAATGAAATAACAAATGAATTAACACCAGGAGAACAAACACAAAACAATGGAGATCAACAAGAAAATCAACCACAAAATCCAGAACAACCAGCTACTCCAGGTGAGCAAAACAACAATGGTGGAGAACAAACAAATAACGGACAAAATCAAAACAATAACCAAAACAGACCAAACAACAATACAACAAATAATGGAAGTACACCAAACCAAACAACAGGTAATGTACCAAATCAAGAGTATGTAACAGAAAGAACTGAAGAAAGAACAACAATAACAAAAGAGTATTCAGTTGAATGGATACCAGAAAGCATAACAGCTAATGCTTCAGTACAAAATCTTAATATAATTCGTCCAGTTATATCTGCAAACAAAAGCGCTGATAAAAATGCAGTTGTACCAGGCGAAACAATTACATACACAATAACTGTAACTAATACAGGAAATGCAGATGGAAAAGCAATTGTAAAAGACACTATTCCAGAAGCAACAGAATTTATTGAAAACAGCATTAAAATTAATGGAGAAGACACAAACTATACAGCTCAAAACCTAGAAGAAGGAATTACCGTAGATGTTGCAAAACAAAATGAACAAGGTGAAGCTGGAACAGTTAAAGTTGAATTTAAAGTAAAAGTTTCTAACATATTTGCTCAATATGAAAAAGCAAGTATTATCAATCAAGCAACTGTAAACGAAGAAAAAACTAATGAAGTTAAAAATCCAGTTATAAAATTTGAAAAATCAGCAAATAAAGAAAAAGTAGAAGTTGGAGATACAGTAACTTATACTATAAGCATTGAAAACATTGGAGATGCTGAAGGAACAGTTATAGTAAAAGATACTATTCCAACAGGAACAAAACTTGTTGAAAATAGCACTATTAAATTAAATGGTGAAGATACAAATTATACAGAACAAATTTTGAATGACGGAATCGAATTAAAAGTAAAATCAGGAGAAAGACTAGAAATTGCTTTTGAAGTAGAAGTTTTATCTGAAATAACAGAAGCAGTTAAAAACACAGCATATGTAAACGATATTCCAACAGAAACAATACCAACTCAAGTAGAATCTTTAATTAAATTTGAGTCAAATGGCGGAACATCAGTAGAAAGTATGAGTGGATATACTGGAGATGTAATAGAAAATAGAGAAATGCCAACAACAACAAGAGAAGGTTATACTTTTGAAGGCTGGTATGCAGAACCAGAATTAACAAATAAAGTAGAAACTTTACCAGAAAAATATCCAGCAGGAACAACAACATATTATGCAAAATGGACAGCAAACACAGATACAAAATACACAGTAGAATACTACTATCAAAACAGAGGAAATTATGCAGAGCCTACAAAAAGAGTGGAAAGAAAAGGAACAACAGATACATTAGCACAAGTATCAAATGAAGATAAAATACCAGAACAAGCGGGCTATGTATATGATGAAAACGCAGCAAATGTAGATGAAGGAATAATAAGAGGAGATGGAAGTTTAGTATTAAAAGTATACTTCAAACAACAATTTACAGTAACATACAAACCAGGAACACAAGGAACATTTACAGAACAAACAAAACCATATTTAGATTATGGAACTGCAACACCAGAATTTGAATGTGGCCCAACAGGACCAACAGGTAAACCAGGCTATACATTTGCAGGATGGGAACCATCAGTAGCAACAGAAGTAACATCAAATGTAGAATATGTAGCACAATGGACAGCAAACACAGATACAAAATATACAGTAGAACATTATCTACAAAAATTAAATAAAACAGATGAATATGATTTAAAAGAAACTGAAAATAACCTTACAGGAACAACAGGAGAGCTAACAAATGCACAAGCTAAATCATATGATGGATTTACTGCACAACCATTTGAACAAAAAGAGATAGCAGGAGATGGAACTACAGTAGTAAAAATATATTATACTAGAATCAACTATCAATACAAAGTAAAATATTGGTATGAAAATGAACAAGGAGCATACGAACCTCTTGAAACAGTTATTGGAGGAGAAGTACCATATGGAACAGTAATTGACACATTTACACAAAAAGATGGTGATGGAAAATACGTTTTGGATCATGTTGATCCTGCAAAATCAACAACAGATAATAAAACAGCTAACTTAGTGATTACACATAAAGAAAGTGAAAACATATTAAATGTATATTACAAGAGAAATTCATTTAATTACCAAATAAAATACTACAAAGAGACAGCTAATGGAGAAGAGCTTATACCATCAACAGAAAATAAACAACAACAAAAACTAAAAACAAAAATTACAGATGCAATATTAGAAGCTGATTTTGGTGTAAATTGGAAAAATGCAAAAAAACCACAAGAAGGATACCAAGATGGTATAGTTGAAAATGCAGAATCTACAAATTATTATATTACAATAAAAGAAAGTAATAATGTAATTAAAGTTGTATATAAATTAAAAACAAATATTGAATATACAGTAAAATATTACTTTAATGAAGTACCATTAAAAGAAGATTCTGGTACTGCAAAATACGGACAACAAATAAATTCAGTAAACGATTATAGTGATGGTGTATGGATAAAAGATGAGCAAAAATCAACACCACTTCCATATGAAATTAAAGAATCGGGAAATGTTATTAAAGTTTACTATGTAAAACCTGACATAACAGCTAAAAAAACAATATGGCAAGATAGCACAAAATTAAATGATAATGCAATAGTAGAATCAGGTTCTACAGTAACATATAAAATAACTGCAAGTAATGCAGGATATTTAGCAGGAAATGTTACAATTAAAGATGAAGAATTACCACAAGGAAATGTTACAAACATCACAGCAACAGGTCATACAGAAACATTAACAGTCCAAGATTTAAAAGACGGAATAGTATTAAATGTACCAGCTCGAGGAACAGCAGAAGTAACAATCACAATTGAGCTAACAGGAGCAATTGGAACCCCAATATCAAACACAGCTAAATATGATAATACAGAAACTAATAAAGTTGAAAATAATGTTGAAAAAACAGTAGCATTAAAGGCAAAAGCAGAACAAGTACAGGTACTTAACACTAATGTAATTCTTGTTATGGATATATCATTTAGTATGAATGACAGACCAGTATGCACAGATCACACAACAGAGAAAGAACATAGAGATGCAGGATGTAGCAGAAGAGGAGATACATGGTTAAAGAAAGACAAGAAGATTGATATTGCTAAAACAGTAATAAATAAATTTATTGATAGTGTTAAATTACCAGATCAAGCAACTACAGATAGCTCAATAATTGAAGTAATAAAATTCAATGGATGGCCTGATGTAGTTGGAGAAGCATCTAATTCTCAATCTAAAAGTGATTTAAAAGCTAAAGTAAACAGGTTAGGCGCAACTGGTGGAACATGGTACTCAAGACCACTTGCAATGACTACAGAGGAAATAACTAAACTAACTAAAGAAAGACCAGATAATAGAAATATAGTAATTTTCGTAAGTGATGGAGAACCAGCTGAAGTAGACAAAACAATTAAAGACGAAGCAGACAAATTAAAAGCTGTACCAAATACAACTGTATATACAGTAGGCTTTGATGCTGATATTGAAATATTAAAACAAATTGCTACAGACGATGGAAAATATAGAACAACAGATCAAGCAAGTAGTTTAAATACAATTTTCAATGAAATAGTAGATGAAATTGCTATAAAAACTGAAAAGAAACAATCAGTATCAGGAAAAATTGAATTAAGCAATGTAGATTCAAGCAAAACAAACAAAGTTGTGATAAAAGTAAATGGAACAGCAATTTCAGCAGATAAAGTTCAAGCAGCTATTGTAACAGAGAATAGTAAATATTATATAGACTTAAATAAACTTAACTTATCAAGCTTACAAGATGATGTTTTAATTGAATACTTTATAGATGAATAAAACACTAATAAAAAGGCGGATTTAATATCCGCCTCAATTTTTAAAAAATAGGGAGGTTTTTCTAAGTGGGAAAACACAGTGAGGAAAAAAAAGGTATTAATAAAAAATGGCTTATTATTATAATAGCAGTAATAATATTAGTTGCTGTAGGAATTACTGCAACAATATTAATAATAAAATACAAACCAAATTTTGGTAATCAAAACATTACTTCAATAAAAGACGAAAAAACAGTTGAACAAGAAAAATTAGTTTTAAGAAGTAATTTAGATTATAATAAAATTATAGAATATATATTTGAAAATAACATAGTAAAAACTACAAAAATTTATGAACAATTTGAACAAAAAGAAACATATGAAAGCAAAAAGCAAATATATAGCATTACTCCAAGCATTAGTATAATAAAGCAAAATGATGAAGAACAATCAATAGAAACTGAACAACCAGTCATTGAAGAGGAAAAAGATTTATCATATGAAGAAATATATAATAAATACTTAGAAAGATTTTCAGACTTATATATAATTATAAAGTAGAATTTTTATTCTACTTTTATTTTTTTCTCTTGAATAAATAAAATAACTATTATATAATAAAGAAAAAATGGAGAAAAGGTCAAAAAATGAATTTACAAAAGAAATTGCAAAATATTGGAATTGAACAAATTGCTAAAATTAACCCAGAATTTGTAAGGTTAATAGCATTTAATGTAACAGAAGCATTAACAAATGCTTTTCCTGCAATATACGAGCAATATAACAATATTTTAGCACAACTAATAAACTGTAATATGTATACAGCCCAAATAACAAAACCAATATCAAAAGTAAATTACATATATGAAAATAATAGTATTTATATTGATGAAAGTATTGACTTAACAACAATAAATGAACAAATAATCCATGAATGTATTCACTATCTACAAGACAGTAGAAACAAAAATGGAAAACTTAACAAAATAGGTTTATGTAATTTTGGGAAATTCTCAGTATTTGGATTAGGAATAAACGAAGCAATAGTACAATATATATCAGCTAAAACTGTAAAAAATGAAGTTGAAATAATAGAAAAATATGGAGTTAGACTAAAAACAATTAGTCCAAATTATTATCCTTTTTTAACAAGTTTAATTGAGCAAATTGCATATCTTATGGGAGAAGATATATTAGTAATAGGAATATTATATAAAGGTAATAAATTAGAAGATGAATTATTAAATACATTTGAAGCAAACACAAAAAGGATTATAAATCAATTTGATATAATAGTTGATATAAACAATAAATTAAATACAGAAACAAACCAAGAAAAAATTAAAATATATCAGGAAGAAATTACTGCAATGTATATAGACACACAAAACAAAATATTCAGCACATATTTTGAAAAAATATTACCAAAACTTACAACTTGCCAAGAAGTAGATTATTATATGGATAAGGCAGTATGCTATAGAAATGTAATGGGAGTAAGTACACAGGAAAGATTTTTATTTGGGAGTTTTTATGACATAAAATTAGAAGAACTAATAAGCAAATATGAAAAAAAGAAAATGCAAATTTGTAGAAAAAGAGATAGCAATACACTTACAGTTATTTCTGATAATAAAATAATGAAATTGATAAGAAAAATAATAGTGTATTTTTCAGCACAAAAAGATAAACAATAATAAAAGCGAAAATAGGTAAAATTTACTTATTTTCGCTTTTAAAATAACATATTCAAAACATTTATAATAGCTGTAATTAGTGCAATTTTCCATGATAGCCTTCCAGTTGTAGTGAAAACATTTTTAACGATAGTCAAATTATAATCTTTACGAACAACCAAAGCCAAACAATTTGATTCAGGAATGTCACTATTATCAGGTTCAGATATGTTAGAAACTGTATTTTCAATTAGACTATCATTGCTATTTTCAGGAGGTAAATTCTCACTTGATTCTAAAATAGAATCATCATAAACTCCGAAATCTCTTTTAGCAAAAGCAGAATAGCTATCTCTAACTTCATTTAAAATTTTAACTGCATAAATTGTAGCGTTGTTTACAACCTCAGCATTTTCATTCTGTACTTCTAACATAATATCACCTCTCTTTTGTGCAAAATATCTAAACTAAGTATAACATTAAAAATTACATAAGTAAAGAAAATTTGACAATATTTTTACCATAAAAAAGAATGAATAAAAACTAAAAAATAGTTTAATATAAAAATAGATGAAAACTCTTGCAATAAATGCCAAAATGTGGTAATATAGATTATAGTTTTAAAGGCAAAGAAAAAGAGGAGTAAGTTTTAACTAGCTATAAAGAGAACAGAAGTCACCGGCTGTAAGCTTCTGATAGTATAGAAAACTGAAGGTAGCTTTGGAGCCGATAAATTGAAATAGTAGTAAATTTATCCGTATAACTTGCGTTAAAAGTAACTAAGATTAACAATAAAATTGTTAAATTAAGGTGGTACCGTGAGAATAATACCTCGCCCTTATTTCAGGGCGAGGATTTTTGTTTATTTTAATAAGGAGGAATGTAAAATGCACGAATTAGAAGGAAAGTTTGAACCACAAACTTTTGAAGAGGAAATTTATAAAAATTGGAATGAAAAAGGCTATTTTAAACCATCTGATGACAAAACTAAAAAGCCATATACAATAGTAATTCCACCACCAAATATTACTGGCAAATTGCATATGGGTCATGCTCTTGACGAAACTTTGCAAGATATTTTAATTAGATATAAAAGAATGCAAGGTTTTAATACTTTATGGGTTCCAGGAACAGACCATGCTTCAATTGCAACAGAAGCTAAAATAGTTGAAAAACTAAAAGCGGAAGGTATTACAAAAGAAGATCTAGGTAGAGATGGTTTCTTAAAAAGAGCATGGGAATGGAAAGATGAATATGGTGGAACTATATTAAATCAGCTTAAAAAATTGGGTTGTTCTTGTGACTGGTCTAGAGAAAGATTTACAATGGATGAAGGCTTATCCAATGCTGTAACAGAAGTATTTATAGACCTATACAATAAAGGACTAATTTACAAAGGCAAGAGAATGATAAATTGGTGCCCATATTGCAATACTTCAATTTCAGATGCAGAAGTAGAATATGAAGAAGAACCAACACATTTATGGCATGTTAAGTATCCAGTAAAAGGAGAAGAAGGAAAATTTGTTATAGTAGCAACTACAAGACCAGAAACAATGTTAGGAGACACAGGAATTGCAGTACATCCAGATGATGAAAGATATAAAGACTTAGTAGGAAAAACTGTAATATTACCAATTATGAATAAAGAGATTCCTATTATAGCAGATGAATTTGTAGAAAAAGAATTTGGAACAGGTGCTGTAAAACTTACACCTGCACATGATCCAAATGATTATCAAGCAGCATTAAAACATAACTTAGAAATTATACCTGTATTTGATGAAGAATTCAAAATGAACAACTTGGTACCTGAATACAAAGGTATGGACATGTATGAAGCAAGAGAAAAAATAGTTGAAAGATTACAAAAAGAAGGCTACTTAGTAAAAATAGAAGACTATACTCACAATGTTGGAAAATGCTATCGTTGTCATCATACAATTGAACCACATATTTCAGAGCAATGGTTTGTAAAAATGGAACCTTTAGCAAAACCAGCCATTGAAGCAGTTAGAACAGGAAAAGTAGAATTTGTACCTGAAAGGTTTGATAAAATTTATTATAACTGGATGGAAAATATTCAAGACTGGTGTATTTCAAGACAATTATGGTGGGGTCACAGAATACCAGCATATTATTGTCAAGAATGTGGAGAGGTTATAGTATCAAAAGAAGAGCCACATAAATGCACAAAATGTGGAAGCACAAATTTAAAACAAGATGAAGATACATTAGATACATGGTTTAGTTCTGCATTATGGCCATTTTCAACATTAGGTTGGCCAGAGCAAACTGAAGACTATAAATACTTCTATCCAACAAGTACATTAGTTACAGGTTATGATATAATATTCTTCTGGGTAGCAAGAATGATATTCTCAGCATTAGAACATACAGGTCAAGTACCATTTGATAAAGTATTTATTCATGGAATAGTACGTGATAGCTTAGGAAGAAAAATGTCTAAGAGCTTAGGTAATGGAATTGATCCATTAGAAATTATTGAAAAATATGGTACAGACGCATTAAGATTTTCACTAGTTTTAGGAATATCACCAGGAAATGATATTAGATATATGCCTGAAAAATTAGAATCTGCATCAAACTTTGCAAACAAATTATGGAATGCATCAAAATTTGTTTTAAGCAATATGCCAGAAGATGGCTCAAAATTAGCAGAAGATAAATTGCCAGAAAACTTATGTTATGAAGATAAATGGATTTTATCTAAATTAAATAAATTAGTTAAAGAAGTAACTAATAACCTAGAAAACTTTGAGCTTGGAATTGCAACACAAAAAGTATATGACTTTATTTGGAATGAATTCTGCGATTGGTATATTGAAATGGTAAAATCTCGTTTATATGACGAAAACTGCACAACAAAATTTGCTGCACAATATACTTTAAACAAAGTATTAAAAGATTCATTAAAATTATTACATCCTGTAATGCCATTTGTAACAGAAAAAATATATATGCAACTATATCATAATGATGAAAGCATAATGATTTCAAAATGGCCGGAATATACAGAAAGCTTATCATTTGAGAAAGAAGAAGAGCAAATAGAAAAATTAAAAACAATAATAGTTGGAATTAGAAATTTACGTACAAACTTAAATGTTCATCCAAGTAAAAAATCTAAATTGATATTTGTAACAAAAACAGCAAATGATATGTTAAAAGAATCAAGTGCAATGATACAAAAATTAGGATTTGCAAATGAAATAGATATACAAGAAAACAAAGAAAATATACCTCAAAATGCAATGTCAGTTTTGGCAGATGGAATAGAAGTATATATACCATTTGAAGAATTAGTAGACTTAGAAGCAGAAAAACAAAGACTACAAGGCGAAAGAGAAAAACTACTTTCTGAAGTTGCAAGAGGAGAAAAAATGCTTTCAAATCCTGGCTTTGTAAACAAAGCACCAGAAGCAAAAATAAATGAAGAAAAAGCAAAACTTGCTAAATACAAAGAAATGCTAGAAAAAGTTGAAGAAAGAATCAAAAGCATATAGCACAAATAACTGGTAGCCTATGGCTACCAGTTATTTGTGTTTTTTCCTCCTTAATGTATCAAAAACTTCTTCATGTGTAAGATATTTAGTATTTTTATCTTCTGCAACAGCATCAGCTTCATCAAGTGCACTTTCAATATATTCATTGTACTCTACATCACTTATAAGTTTTGAATACTTTTGTAAACTCATTACAACCATAGAACCATAACCGTTTTTTGTTAGATAAACAGCTTCATCTTCTTTTAATACTAGTTCCTCAATTTCCGGATATTTGTTTCTTAAATCTGAGACAGGTCTTATATTTATCATAATTAAATCCTCCTAAAATTATAATAATATTTTATCATTATTTTATCATAAAATCAACAAAAATATTCTAAAAAGTCAATGAATTCCTAAAGAAAAAAATGTCGAAAACTTACCAAAATTCGACAAAACCTCCTAGTTTTCGCTCTAGCAATAAATTGGAAAAAAATGTATAATAGGACAAGCAAAACAATTAAGGGAGGTACACATATGACAAGTGAATTTGATGAACTAGACAATTGCTTATACATTCAAATTACAGAAGAAATAGACCATCATACCACAGAAATAATAAGGAGGAAAATGGATAATGAAATTACGAGATTTATGCCTAGAAAAGTTGTGTTTGATTTTAGTAAGGTTTCTTTTATGGACAGTGCAGGAATAGGACTTTTAATAGGAAGATACAAACTAGCTAAAATGCTTGGAGGAATTACAGAAATAACAAATACAAGTAAAGCAATTGAAAAAGTATTAGAAATGAGTGGAATTACTAGAATAATTCCAATTACTCAAAACAGTAAAGTAAGTTAAGGAGGTACAAAATGAAAAGTAGGTATGATAATGAAATGGAGCTACAATTTGTAAGTAAATCAAGAAATGAAGCTTTTGCGCGTATTACAGTAGCAGCATTTGCTGCACAATTAGACCCTACAATTGAAGAGTTGGCAGATATAAAAACTGCTGTATCAGAAGCGGTAACAAATTGCATAGTTCATGCTTATGAAGATACAGAAGGAATAGTAAAATTAAGAGCTACATTGTTAGACAATGTACTTGAAATAGAGATTTCTGATAACGGAAAAGGAATTGAGGATGTAGAACTTGCAAGAAAACCTTTGTATACAACAAAAGGAAACTTAGAAAGGTCTGGAATGGGCTTTACGATAATGGAGAGCTTTATGGATGAAATAGAAATTCATTCAGTAGTTGGAATTGGAACAAAAGTGGTAATGAAAAAAAGAATAAAAAAAGAAGATAACGAAATAATAGAAGAAGAAAAAAATGCTCTAATCAATTAAGATAGGAGGCATTTTTTTATGCAAGAAGAATTTGATAATAAGATAGAAGACATTATAAAAGCACAGCAAGGTGACAAAGATGCTATGCAGTATTTAATTGATACTAATAAAGGGCTTATTTGGAGCATTGTAAAACGTTTTCAAGACAGAGGATATGAGCTAGAAGACTTGTATCAAATGGGAGTAATGGGCTTTATAAAATGTGTAAAAAGGTTTGATAGCAATTTTGAAGTACGACTATCTACATATGCAGTTCCATATATCCTAGGAGAGGTTAAAAGGTACATTAGAGACAATGGACCTATAAGAATTAGTAGAAGCTTAAAAGAACTTGCAATAAAAGCCTTAGAAGCTAAAAATGAATATTATAGAAAAACAGGACAAGAGATTAAAATAGAAGAGCTAGCTAATATGCTAGGAACATCAAAAGAAGAAGTTACCTTATCTTTAGAAGCTTTTCAACCAATTTGTTCAATAGATGAACAATTAGGGGATGAAGGAGAAGATGGGTTATGTTTGTTAGACAGAATGTCAAATCAAATTGATGAAGCAAATGTGCTGACAAACAAACTCTGCATACAACAAGCTATTAATAATTTGAAAGATAATGAAAAACAAGTAATTCTCTTGAGATATTATAAGGGAAAAACACAGACTGAAATTGCTAAAATTATGGGTATTACTCAAGTACAGGTTTCGCGTATAGAAAAACGAGTATTAGAAAATATGAGAGTAAAATTAGCAATTTAATTGTACTGTTATATAAGCATCATAATATTATAATTTTTAGAGCGTGGTTTCGTGGGGACCGACAACTTAGAATGTGTTATAAATTTTTCACTAGTGGAAAATTGTATTACACATTCTTAGGCAGTTGGGGGTTGGAGCGATAAAAATTATAATATTATGATGCTTAAAAATAAAAGAATTAAAAGGAGAAGATAAGTAAATTGAAAAGATATTTAGCATATATTCTAATATTTTTAATACTGTGTTTTTCAATTCCAATAATATTTACAAGTACAATAAAAACTACAAATGCAAACAATACAGAAAATAAAGAAGAACAGCAAACAGTGGCAGACTATGATTACAAACAATACAACACTGTGAAGTTATTACATACATCAACAAATAAAGTTCAAGAACTAGGCTTAGATGAATATTTATATGGAGTAGTAAGTAGTGAAATGCCTGCAAGTTTTGAAAAAGAAGCCTTAAAAGCTCAAGCAGTTGTGGCTAGAACATATACTTTATATAAAATTACAAATGGAGCAAAAAAACATGGAGATGCAAATATTTGTGATTCTTCTGCTTGTTGCCAAGCTTGGATCTCTAAAGAGAATAGATTAGCAAAATGGAAAGAAGAAAACAGAACTGAATATTGGAACAAAATTGTAAATGCAGTAAATGAAACCAAAGGTAAAATGATTACATATGAAGGCAAACCAATAAATGCCTTCTTTCACTCTAATAGTGGTGGATATACAGAAGCGCCTTTAAATGTATGGGGAGGAAGCGGATATCCGTATTTGCAATCAGTTGAAACAGCAGGTGAAGATGCATATAGTCAATATTCTTCAAAAGCTACTTTTAGTAAAAAAGAATTTCAAGAGAAAATAAAAAAGGTTCATAGTAACTTCAAAATAGATTTTTCAAAAGAAGACTGTATAAAGATAAAAGAATATACAGAAGGTAATAGAGTAAAAACAGTACAAATAGGAAATTTAGAATTATCAGGAGTAGAAGTTAGAACTTTATTAGGCTTAAGATCTGCAAACTTCAAAGTTACAATTGAAAAAGATAATATCATATTTGAAGTAACTGGATATGGACATGGAGTTGGAATGAGCCAAACAGGAGCAGATAGTTTGGCAAAACAAGGTAAAAATTATGAAGAAATAATTCATCATTTTTACACAAATGTAAAAATCCAAGATATTTAACATTTTTTGTATAAATTTCTCAAACTTGTCAATAATGATACTAAAGAAAAATTAAGGAGGAATTATTTTATGAGAAGAGATTATAGGAGAGGTAGAGAAGATAGAATAGATACTAAAAAAATGTTATATATCACAGGAACAGTACTTGCTCTAGCAGTTATTGCATTTGTTATAACTTTTTTTGTTTATGGAAATACATTAAATAAAAGTAATGAGCTTAGCAAAATAAATTCAAATACATTAGGAACTATTATACCTACAGAAGAAACAAGTACATCTTACGGAAAGACTGTAGACGAGATACAGAATTCAACTGATAATACAGAAAAAGTAGCAGTCAACACAAGCATTATACCAGATGAAGAGAACAACACAAAAAAAGAAGAAAGCAAAACTACAACTAAAAATACTGAGACTAAAACTGAAACTAAACCAGAAGTAGTAAAAGATCCAGAATTTAAAATGCCAGTTTCAGGAGAGATAATGAAAGAATTTGCTGATAATAAATTAGTATATTCTAGCACTTTAGATGTTTGGACAACACATAATGGAATTGATATTGCAGCTGACAAAACAACTGTAGTAAAAGCATCAGCAGATGGAACTGTAAAATCTATAAAAAATGACCCTCGTTATGGAATAACAATTATTGTTGAGCATGTAAATGGATATAAAACAGTGTATTCAAATCTTTTATCAACAGAATTTGTTGTAGAAGGAGAAAAAGTTAAACAAGGACAAAGCATTGGTACAGTAGGAAATTCTGCAGCATTTGAAGTTTCAGATGAACCACATCTTCACTTTGAAATACTAAAAAACAATGAACAGCTAAATCCTGAATTATATTTTAAATAAAAAAATTTCAAAAAGGTATTTACAATATTCGACAAAAAATATATTATATAAGCATAATATATTTTAAGGAGGATGTGTAAATGAAAAGTGAGAAAAGCTGGATAACAACATTATTACTATGCTTATTCTTAGGAGGATTAGGAGTTCACAGATTCTATGCTGGAAAAATAGGTACAGGAATATTACAACTAATTACAGTAGGTGGATGCGGAATCTGGACTCTAGTTGATCTTATCATGATTATAACAGGAAGCTTCACAGACAAAGATGGAAACCCAATCAAAAACGACTAAGATTATTTTATTTATTATAACTAATATTATCCTTTTAACAGCTTTATATATAATACCAACTAATAGTTCACTATTAGAAAATTTATGTATATATAAACTAATACTAGGAAAAGAATGTTGGAATTGTGGAATGACTAGAGCATTTTTAGCAATGCTTCATTTCGATTTCAATACGGCATTAAGTTATAATAATAAAGTGGTAATAGTGTTTCCAATGGTAATAGTAATATACCTAAATACATGGTATAAATACATTAAAAAAGGGAAAGAGCAAAATTAGTTTTAATTTTGCTCTTTTACTTTGAAAAAATATATGATAAAATTTACAAAGGTAATATTAAATAAAAAGGAGCAAGAAAGTGGCAGAAGTTAAATGGACTAACGAACAATTACAAGCAATACAAGAAAAAGATTCAAACATATTAGTAGCCGCTGCAGCAGGTAGCGGCAAAACTGCTGTGCTTGTAGAGCGTATTATTCACAAAATAATTGATGAACAAATGGATATTGACAAAATATTAGTTGTAACATTTACAAATGCTGCAGCTAGTGAAATGCGTGAAAGAATATTAGAGGCAATATACAAAAAGCTAGAGGAGAACCCTGAAAATGTTCATTTACAAAGACAAATAATACTTTTAAATAAAGCAAGTATATGCACAATACACTCTTTTTGTTTAGACGTTATTCATAATCATTTTTATGAAATTGATTTACCAAGTAATTTTAAAATTGTGGACACAGCTGAAATAGATCTTCTTAAACAAGAAGTATTAGATGATTTATTTGAGCAAAAATATACTGAAAATG
>OLHG01000980.1_pt1 | contig 18671 bp, 16 predicted proteins | sample 1605971 | NCBI WGS metagenome assembly OLHG01 (sample SAMN03283289) | human gut metagenome | biome: human-associated habitat; material: feces | host: Homo sapiens | place: Peru | collected 2012 | reverse complement strand
GGCTGAATACCTTCGTGTGCAGCGACGAGGCAATCGTGAGAGCTTACCGGAACGGCTGATGAATAACAGGAAGCGGATGGCCGATGGCCATCCGCTTCTTTGATAGACTGAAAACGGCTTTTAACCGTTTTATTGAAATCAGGTGGAAGAGTACACTCAGCACATGATTTCCTTGATCATGCGGCTGAAGATTTCCCGGTTGGCGCTCAGGGCAACCTTGACATTGGGCTTCCGATCGGGGTAACGCTTATCCAGATCGCAGATGCTCATGCCGTCGGCGGCACCGCCGGCGATGTCGATATCCATGTAGGTTTCCCGGACATCTTCCAGCACATCCTCGTTCAGCACGGCACAGACGGCCAGGGCGTCGTGGATGGGCACGGTGTCGATATCAGCCATGGGCTGCCAGATTTTGTAGCCAGCCTGACGGTGGCGGATGAAGCTGGCGGTGGCGATGGCGGCCTTCTTGCCGCTGGCTTCCAGTTCGTCCGCATCCTTCAGGGACATGACGGCCTTGTGGGTGGCATCCAAGGGAACGATGACGATCTCACAGCCGCTGTCTACGACAATCTTGGCGGCTTCCGGGTCAACCCAGAAGTTGAACTCCGCGGTGGGGGTGATGTTCACTTCCTTGTAGCCGCCGCCCATAATGACGATCTTCTTGATCTTCTGAGCGATGCGGGGCTCAATACGCAGAGCCATGGCGATGTTGGTCAGCGGGCCCACGGGAATCAGAATGATGTCACCATCGGAGGCCATCAGGGTGTCAATGAGCCAGAACACCGCATGCTCCTTCTGGGGCTGGATGGTGGAAGGGGGCAGCTCCACATAATCGCCATGGATGTTGTTCTTATCCATGCTGCCGGTGCAGGGGATGCCGGGACGGCGGCCTTCTGCCAGAGTGGACACCATAGGCAGACTGCATCCTTTGTAGACGGGAATCTTGTCTGCCAGGCCCAAATATTCAACGACCCGCAGGGAGTTCTCGGTGGTGAATTCCAGACCCCGGTTTCCGTTTACAGAGCAAACGCCCAGCAGGTCCAAATCCTTGGACAGTGCGGCCAGCATAATGGCAACCGCGTCATCCGTACCGGTATCCACATCCAGAATAACTTTTTGCTTTTCCATGTTTATAACCTCTTTCTATTGCTTGTTGGCCGGCTGAGCGGCCTGCTTTTTATGACGGACACTGTTGATGTAGAGAGCGACCAGAACCGCCGCGTAGGGCAGCATATCGGTGATCTGATTGGGAATGTTGAACTGCTGAAGGGACAATCCCATGCCTTCGGTGATACCGAAGATGATGCAGGTCAGGAAGGCAATCAGGGGATTGCCGTCGGACAGGATGATGATTGCCAGACTGATCCAGCCCCGGCCGTTGGACATGCCCTCGGTGAACATCCGCATAATGCCCAGGGATAGGAAGGAGCCACCAATGCCGCACAGGGCACCGCAGATCAGAATGGAAATGAACTTCAGTTTACTTGCCTTGATGCCGACGGAATCAATGACCTTGGCATCGTAGCCGCAGGCTCTCAGCCGCAGACCAAAGGCGGTTTTGTAAATGATGAAGAACACCAGAGGGACGATCACCAGGAAGGTGATGTACAGCGGGAAGGCGTGACCGCTGAGGATGCGCCCCAGCACGGGAATGTCCTGAATGACGGGAATGTTCCACTTGGGCAGAGCCACAATTCGGGGATTGATCAGGGAGCCCTTGACATTGAACATCTGGCGCAGGAAATAGGTGGTCGCGCCGGTGGCGAAGGAGTTGATGGCAATGCCCGTAATGAACTCGCCGGTACCGATCTTCAGGACGAAGAAGGCGAAAATCAGCGATACCAGCAGACTGCCGAGGATTCCGAACAGAATACCCATGGCCCAGGACTCGAAGAAGTAGCTGCCCATGACCGCCGTGAAGGCACTGGTCAGAAGCATACCTTCCATAGAGATGTTGAAGATGTTGGCATGCCAGGTAAACAATCCGCCCAGAGCTGCCAGCAGGATGGGAACGGCAGCGGGAAGGGCCTGCTTCAGAATTTCACCGATTAAGTTCATTTTGCACCCTCCTCCAGCTTGAGAATTTTTCTTCTTGCGATCATCTTATTGATGAAGGTGTTGGCGTAGGCCCGGAAGGCGACCACGGACAGAACCGTAATGGCAATCAGCATGGTGGTGAACTCCGAGGGGACGCCGGTATCCAGCTGCATACCGGTGGAACCGGACTGCAGAATGGAGAAGAGAATCGCGTAGACAAACACGCCGGAAATATCGTTGCCGGCAACGATGGAGAGCATCAGGCCGTTGTCCGGGTAGCTGCCCACGAGACCGGAGATAACTCGGTGCTGCTGGGTACCGCCGATAATGAGCATGACACCCAGAAGGCCGGCCAGCGCGCCGCTGAGCAGCATGGCAACGAAGAAGTTCTTTCCGGTTTCGCAGCCGCCGACCTTGGCGAACAGGGAATTCTGACCCATGACCCGCAGCTCATAGCCCAGGCGGCTCTTCTTGAAGAAGTATACCATTGCCGCGTAGACCACCAGCATGATGAGAGCCGCGGAATCGATTTTGCCCCACACCGGCAGGATGCCGTCCCGGGCGATGACGTAGGTGGCGGGCCACTGAGTGCCCGGATCCTTGAAGGGGGTGGCAATCAGATACTCCACCAGAAAATTCGCCAGGAAGTTCAACATCAGGGTAGTGATAAATTCATTCATGCCCAGGTAACGCTTTGCCAGCGCGGCAATGCCCGCGTACAGGGCACCGGCGATTACGCCGACGAGAATCATCAGGGGAACCAGCACAATACCGGGAGCCGGTACATAAATGCCGGTCAGAGCAGCGGCAAAGGCACCCATAAGAATCTGTCCCTGCTGGCCCAGGTTGGAAACGCCGGAGCCCAGGGCAACCGCCGCGGAGGCGCCTGCCAGGGTCAGAAACACAAACCGGTTAATGGTATTGGCACGGCCCACTGCCGTTCCCAGACTGTATTGCAGAATGCTTCCGTAGCTTTCCATCGGGGAGGCACCCTGGGCTGCCAGCATGAGCATACCAATGAGGATGGCAGTGAGCACGCCCAGCAGCACGGTAATTTTGTTTTTCATTTTCATATTACGCGCCTCCAGCTCCAAGCATATAGGCACCGACCTGTTCTCTGGACGTGGCAGCGGCCTCGCTTTCGAACACGGCCCGGCCATTGTACATGACGACGATCCTGTCCGACAGACTGAACAGCTCGTCCAGATCCGCGGAAACCAGCAGCACAGCCTCACCTTCGTCCCGCTTCTGAACGATCCGCTTGTGAATGTACTCAATGGAGCCCACATCCAGGCCACGCACCGGCTGATCCACTACCAGCAGACTGCTTTCCAGCTCGAATTCCCGGCCGACGATGACCTTCTGCTGGTTGCCGCCGGACAGCTCGCCAATCCGCATTTCCGCACTCTGGCAGCTGACCTGATAATCGGTGATGATCTTCTGGGTCAGACTCTGAATCCGGCTCCGCCGGAGAATACCGAACTTTGTGGAGAAGTCCTTATCCGCGTAGTGATGGGTCATAATGCTGTTGGTGGTCAGAGAATCGTTTTGGGAGCTGCCGTTGCTCTTCCGATCCTGAGGCACATAGGCAATCAGGCGGCGGCGATCCTTGACGGACATATCCGTAATGTCCTGACCGTTGATGCTTATGCGCCCGCTGGGCCGCATAAGACCCACCACAGACTGAATGAGCTCATATTGTCCGTTGCCCTCCACACCGGCAATGCCGACGATTTCGCCGCCACGGATGGACAGACACACATCGTCCAGGTGCTTTTTGTGGGCCGCGCCAGGGGAGGGCATATCCAAATGCGCCAGCTCCAGAACGACCTGACCAGGCTTGGCGGGCCCCTTTTCCACGGTGAGCATGACCTTCCGGCCAACCATGGCATCGGCAAGGTCTGCTTTGGTCAGAGCCTTGTTATCCTTCGTCCAGATGTATTCGCCGCCTCGCATGACGGTGATGCGATCGGAGATATCCAGCACCTCGTTGAGCTTGTGGCTGATGAAGATAATGGTTTTTCCCTGGGCGCGGAGCTTGCGCAGAAGGGCAAACAGCTCATCCACCTCCTGGGGAGCCAGAACGGCGGTGGGCTCATCCAGGATCAGGGTTTCCACATCCCGGTAAAGCAGCTTGACGATTTCCACCTTCTGCTGGGCAGCGATGGAAATATTCTTGATTTTTTCGTCAAGCGAAATGTCAAATTTGAATTCTGTCAGGATCTGATTCAGTTTTTCCCGGCAGGCCTGCAGATCCAGACGGCCATGACGGGTGGGCTCATTGCCCAATACGATGTTTTCCAGAACCGTATACTGGCTGATCAGCATAAACTCCTGGTGCACCATGCCGATGCCCTGCCGGACGGCCTCCTGGGGGGTGGTGATGTCCACCTTCTGACCGCGCAGCCAGATGGTGCCTTCGTCTGCCTTCTCCAGACCATACAGCACCTTCATGAGCGTAGACTTGCCTGCGCCGTTTTCTCCGATGATGGAGTGAATCTCGCCCTTGTGAATATCCAGCGTCACCTTGTTCAGAGCAATTTTATTCGGAGGATATACTTTTACGATCTGATCCAATCGAATGTAGTCTTGTTCTTTCATTTTGCCTCCTCGACACAGCTTCGGAAACCCCGAAATCCCAAAGCAACGATGGAAGATGGATTCAGCGTTTCTCTTTTTTGGTATGGTATGCCGGGGGCCAAAGGGACAGCCCCCGGCATAGAGAAGTGTTTAGCCTTCGGTGTAACGCTCGACCTTGATCTCGCCGGAAACGATCTTATCCATGATTTCGTCAATCTTATCGATCATGTCCTGGGTCAGAATTTCCTTGGAGAATTCATCAATGGCCAGATACACGCCGCTGGCACCGGCACCCTTTTCGTAGACGTGGTTCTTTTCATAGGTGCCATTCTCAATCATGGCAAACAAATCATACACGGCACCGTCCAGATCCTTGACCATAGAAGTGGCAACGTGACCGGGATACAGATTGTTCTGGTTGGAGTCTACACCAATGGCGTAGCGGTTTTCCTCGCTGGAAGCCTCCAGAACGCCCTGACCGGTGGTACCGGCGGCCTGGAAGACGATGTCGGCACCCTGAGCGTAGAGCTGCTTGGCAGCAGTTTTGCCCTTGACGGGATCGAAGAAGTCGCCGACATAGGTGGACAGAATTTCAATTTCGGGATCGATGTAGTGGACACCCTGTTCAAAGCCCTTGTAGAAGCCGCGGATGACAGGAATATCGTTGCCGCCGACAAAGCCGACAATCTTTTCGGGATTGGCCAAATCCAGATTGCTCTCGGTGACCAGCGCCGCGCAGACACCGGCCAGGAAGCAGCCTTCCTCGTTGATGAACACATAGCTGCTCATGGTCTTGGAGGGGTTCTCCAGGGTAAAGTCCAGGCAGACTACAGTGGTGTCGGGATAATTTTCCGCGTACTGGGTGTACAGCTCCTCATAGCCGTAGGGTTCGGAGAACACGACGTCGGGCTGCCACTGGAAGCAGGCCTCCAGGGACTCGGCGTACTTGGACGCGTCGTTGTTATTTTCGATGATGGTGGTCTTTGCGCCGTAGTCCTGCTCGATACGGGCCAGACCCCGAGCCACAGAGTCGCAGAAACCGTTGTCACCCGTTGCGCCGGGGGTCACATAAGCGACCTTCCAGGTCTTCCCGGAATCGCTCTTTCCGCTGTCAGCGGCAGAAGCGGCGGGGGTTTCCTTCTTAGCGCCACAGCCGCTCAGCACCATAGAGGCTGCCAGCACAGCTGCCAATGCACCGGACCAAAACTTGCTTTTCATTGTTTTTCCTCCCACATTATAAAATATTGAGCAACATATCTGCAAAGCGTTCTGGATCTGCTCCCAGAGCGACCTTTACATTCTTTTTCCGATTCTTGTACCGATTGTCCAGGTCAAAGATACTCATGCCGTCGGCGGCTCCCTTGCCGATGTCCACATCGGCGTAGGTTTCCACAACCGGTCCCAGGACGCTTTCGTCCAGCACCGCGCATACGGCCAGCGCGTCATGAACGGGAACGGAGTCGATGTCCGCCATGGGCTGCCAGTGTTTGTAGGCGTTCTGCCGCTGCCGGATAATCCGGGCGGTGAGGGTGGCGGGCTTGGTGCCCTTGCGCTCCAGAGCTTCCGCCGTCCGGATGGACACTGCCGCCGCGTGAGTCGCGTCCAGGGGAACTACCAGGATGTCGCAGCCGCAGTCAAAGACAATTTTCGCGGCCTCCGGGTCAATCCAGAAGTTGAATTCCGCGGTGGGGGTGATGTTCACTTCCCGGCAGCCGCCGCCCATAATGACGATTCTCTTGATTTTCTGAGCGATGCGGGGCTCAATACGCAGAGCCATGGCGATGTTGGTCAGCGGGCCCACGGGAATCAGGGTGATGTCTCCCTCGGAGGCCATCAGGGTGTCCACCAGCCAGCGAACGGCGGACACGGGCTGCTCCTGAATGGTGGCCGGGGGAAGGTCTATGTAATCGCCGTGGACATTGTCCTGAGGATCCTTTGGCCCCTTGTAGGGAATGTCCTCCCGCCGTCCTTCCGTCAGGCTCACCACCATGGGGAGGGAGCATCCACGGAAGACCGGAATATCCTTTCCCAGGTATTCGACCACCCGCAGGGTGTTCTCGGTGGTGAAGTCGATGCCGCGGTTTCCGTTGACCGTGCAGACACCCAGAACCTCCAGAGTCTCCGACATGACCGCTGTCATAATGGCAATGGCGTCATCCGTGCCGGTGTCTACATCCAGAATGACTTTTTTCTTTTCCATAATGTCGTCCTTTCTTTGGCTTATGTATGCTGTGAATCCAAGAACTGCTGAACTTCCTGACTTGTGGGGATGCTGGCGGAGGCACCCCGGCGGCTTACGGAGATGGCTGCCGCCGCTGCCGCCCGGCGCATGGCCTGCTTGGCATCGCAGCCCTGGGTCATGCCTGCCAGGAAGAAGCCGGTAAAGGTATCGCCAGCCCCGGTGCTGTCCACGGATTTTACCCGGAAGGAGTCCTGGAAGGCGGTGGTATGCGCATCCTGATAGTAGGCGCCGGCTGTGCCCAAGGTCAGCACGCAGGCCACCTGGGGATAGCGTTTCCGGAGCTGCTCCAGAATCTGCTTGGGCTCCACCGCGGAGCAGCCGGTCATCTGCTGGCCTTCCACCTCGTTGAGAATCAGCCAGCTGACCTTACGCAAGTCGCAGCCCAGAAGCCTTTCATCAAAGGGGGAGGGATTCAGCGCGACCCGCATTCCCTGGCGAGCAGCCGCCTGGATTGCGTAGTCAATATTGGAAATTTCATTTTGCAGCAGCAGCACGTCACCGCAGTCAAAATTGGCGATTACCTGATCGATATATTCTGTGGTCACGCAGGTGTTGGCACCGCCGTAAATCACGATGCTGTTCTGCCCCTTTTCATCCACCTGGATAATGGCGTGTCCGGAGGGCTCATCGACCTGCTCCAAGAAACGGATATCCACACCGGCGTTCCGAAGCATGGCGCTGAGCATCTCGCCGTCTCTTCCGATACAGCCGGCATGATAGACCTGTGCGCCGGCTTTGGCGAGGGCGATGGACTGATTCAGTCCCTTGCCTCCGCAGAACCGCTCCCGGCGGGAGGCTTTTATGGTTTCGCCGGGTGCAACAACGTGATCCACCAGGTAGGTGATATCCACGTTCAGAGAACCCAAATTCAATATTTTCACGTTATCCCTCCAACGAAATAGTTTTCCGAAACAACTTTCTTTAGCGACAATATACAACGAAGTTCCCAATTTGTCAATATGCGGCTTTTACATTTGATACTTTTTGGTGACTATGACCATTTGACCATTGATTTTATCGGGATCATGGATTATAATATTGTCGATATTGAACGAGAGCGAGGAGAAGCAATGAACATTCGGGATCTGGCAAGACTGGCGGGGGTATCTCCCTCAACGGTTTCCAAGGTCATCAATGGAAAGGATGACAGCATCAGCGCGGCCACCCGGGAGCGGGTTCTGAACCTGGTGAAGGAATACAACTATCAGGCCTATTCCTCCGCAATGGACAGCGGCTCCAAATCCTTCATTCTCGGCGTATTGCTCAAGAGCTTTGAGCAATGCGGTGATTTCCTGGAGGGCTTTTCCCGACAGGCACAGCTTATGGGCTATTCCATCATTCCGCGATTCAGCGGAGAAGACCCGGTGCTGGAGGAGAAGAACCTTGCCATTCTCACGTCTCATCATATTGACGGTCTTATCTGGGAGCCGGTGAATGGGGAAAGTCTGGGCCATTTGCCGTCTTTGGCCCGGGAGGAAATCCCGGTCTATCTCTACAATGCCCCCTATGCGGATAGCTTTCGATTGGGTTTAGAGTCCTTTGGCTACGCCATGACAGATGCCCTGGTCAAACTGGGGCACAGTCGTATTGCCTGCGTGGATTCCGACGCTGAGAGCTTTCTGGAGGGCTACCGGAAGTGCCTGTTTGAAAATCACATACTGGCGGATCCGTCTCTCGTTTATCGGGAGCCATCCAACGCATTGCTTCAAAAAATCGTTTCCCATGATATCAGTGCCGTTATTACAGCAAGTTACAGCACTGGAATCGAAATGTACAGAGCCGCCGGAGATCGGAATATTTCCATTCCCACGGAGCTGTCTCTTCTGACCTTGTGCGCGCAAAGTGATCCGGTAGAAGCCCTGGGTTCTCTGTCTGCCGTGCCGGTGCCGATGGCGGACTACGGAAGCTATCTTTGCCACCGACTTGTGAGGGAGATTGAGAAACAGGAGGGAGATTTCCCGGAGTTTGTGCCGGAAATCTCGATAACAGGCAATAGCTCCCTGGGCGTCCCGTACAGGGAGCTGCCCAGGCGCATTCTGGTTGTCGGAAGTATCAATATTGATAACTACCTGAAGATGGACAAGCTGCCCCGCACCGGCAAAACCGTTGTGTCTTCTTCTACGGCCTTCCATCCCGGCGGAAAGGCTCTCAACGAAGCGGTGGGACTTGCCAAGCTGGGCTTCCGCACTTCGGTGATTGGCTGCGTGGGAAGCGATTCCGACTCCGGTGTGGTATTCGATACGCTGAATCAGTACCATATTAACCGGGCAGGAGTCCGAAGGGTCATCGGGGAAAAAACCGGTCAGGCCTATATTTTCGTCCAGAAGGACGGCGAGAGCATGATCACCATCATGTCCGGGGCCAACGCCCACCTGTCCGGCGAGGATGTGGCGGAAATGGCACCCCTTTTCGAGGACGCGGCATTCTGCCTGATTCAGACGGAGATTCCCATGGAGGCGGTTATGCAGGCCTGCCGCATGGCCAAAGATCATGAAATTCCCACAATTCTGAAGCCCTCGGCCTGCGGCCCGTTGCCGCCGGAGCTGCTGCAAAAGGTGGATATCATTGCCCCAAACCGGGAGGAGCTGAACGAAATCTGCCCGGATATCCAGGGAATTGATGAACAGGCCGATTTTCTTTTGCGCCAGGGCGTGGGAACGGTTGTCGTTACCCTGGGAGCCAAGGGCTGCTATATCCGAAAGAACGGTCAGTCCCGGTATTTTCCGGCGGTCTCCTTCCCGGTATTCGATGCCTCCGGCGCGGCGGACGCTTTTCTCAGCGCACTGACGGCCTACCTGTATCGGGGTGTTGAAATTTCTAAGGCTGTGGAAATTGCCAATTACGCCGCGGGATACAGTGTTTCCAAGGAAGGTGTGATTCCTTCTTTGATCGGGCGCCAGGAGCTGGATGGTTATGTTCAGTCTCTTCCCGGAAGAGTAGTACCGTAAACAAATATAGAGAGCTGACTCATGTGATTTGTAATTGCTTCGAGTCAGCTCTCTTTTTTGTGCTTTTTTCAGAAAGCGGTTTTCTGAAGAATAATAGCATTTTCGTTAGGCAGCACAAAAATGGAACTGCGTTTTAGACAATATTAACAAAAACAGCGGAAGCATAAAACTATATTTGACAAATACAGACCATTGTGCTATGTTAGCTGTAGAACAGCTGCATAGAAGAACAACACGAAAGGAAGACAGTAATATGGAAAAGACACTCAAGCAAAAGCTGCGGGATCGGGAGCCGGTCGCAGGCATGCACGTGGCCCTGACGGACTCCAGCGTGGCGGAGCTCTGCGGCCTGGTGGGCTATGATTTCCTGTGGATCGACACGGAGCACACCGCCCTGGACTACGGTGTCCTGCAAAATCACCTGATCGCCGCCAAGGCAGCGGGGGTTCCCTCCATCGTCCGGATCCCCTGGAATGACCCGATCCTTGCCAAGCGGGTGCTGGAGCAGGGTCCCGACGGCATTCTGTTCCCCATGGTGAACACCCCCGAGGAGCTGGATCAGGCCATGAAGTCGACCCTGTATCCTCCCGAGGGCTTCCGGGGCTTCGGCCCCCAGCGGGCGGCCCGGTGGGGCCTGCGGGACACGGACGAGGTCATTGCATCCCTGAACCGGGATTTGATCCGGATCGTCCAGATCGAGACTGTCACTGCCGTGCACAACCTGAAGGAAATGGCCAAGAACCCCTATGTGGACTGTTTCGTCTTCGGCCCCTGCGACCTGTCCGGCTCCATCAATCAGCTGAACAAGGTCTTCGACAAGGACACCAGCGACCTCATCGACGAGGCCGTGGCCACCTTGAAAGAAGCAGGCAAGTCCGTGGGCGTGTCCACCGGCAGCGACGACCCCAAGGTTTTGCGGTACTGGCACGACAAGGGCCTGAACTTCATCTCCGCCGGCACGGACTACCTGCACATTGCCGCCGGAGCCAAGAAGGTCCTGAGCGCCTTACGGGAAATTCAAGCGAAGTAACTCAATTACAGGCAGCTTCCTGTAATACAAATAAAACAACAAAAAGGAGCGAACAAAAATGAAAAAAGCATTGGCATTACTCCTGGTGGTCTGCATGCTGCTGTCCCTGGCGGCCTGCGGCGCGAAGACCGAGCCTGCCCCTGCGGCCACCGCCGCCCCGGCCCAGGCTGACAGCGGGGAAACCGCGGCTGCCTCCGCCCTGGACAGCCTGGCCCCCGTGAACCTGACTTTCTCCACCCAGGCTTCTCAGGACGTGGAATACGTCAAGGCCATGTACCGGGTCCAGGAGAAGATCGCCGACCGTTCCGGCGGCAAGCTGACCCTGACCATCCACGACAACGGCAGCCTGATGACCCAGGAGGGCGAGATCGATGCCTGCGCCAGAGGCACACTGGATATGTATTTCAGCTCCCCCTTCCTCATCTCCAATCAGCTGGACTACCTGTCCATGTTCACTGCCGCCTACATCTACAAGGACGCGGATCACATGCTCAAGGTTTGGAACGGCGACATCGGCAAGAAGGTCATTGAGGATGTGGCGGACAAGTGCAGCGTGCGCTGGCTGTCCTTCATCTACTGCGGCTCCCGTCATCTGCTGCTGCGGGACATCGGCAAGGAAGTTCATACTCCCGAGGACATGTCCGGCGTAAACCTGCGGATGCCCAACTCCGACGCCTGGCTGTTCATGGGCAAGGCCCTGGGCGCCAACCCCACCCCCATGGCCTTCGCGGAAGTCTACACGGGCCTGCAGACCGGCGCCATCGACGGTCAGGAGAACCCGCTGCAGACCGACATCGCCCAGAAGTGGTATGAGGTCAGCTCCCAGGTGGTTCTGACCGGTCACTGCATTGAGCCTATGTGCGTTGCCATCAATGAGAAGAAGTGGGAGTCCCTGGATCCTGCCTATCAGGAGATCCTGGCCACCGCTTTAAAGGAAGAGATCGACGCCTGCAACGCCACCAACGTGGCCGCCGAGCAGGAGTGCATCGACTTTCTCCGGGATCAGGGCCTGACTATCATCGAGCCCGACCTGGACGCTTTCATGACCTACGCGGAGAACTACTACCTGGCCGACGCCAACATGACCGCCAGCTGGGATATGGATCTGTACAAGGAAATTAAAGATATGGCATAAAGCCCCATGACGGCGCCCCCGGGACGGTCAACGTCCCGGGGAGAAGCGCCGGAGGATGCTTACGGAGCGCTTTTCTGGCGCTCGCCCCAAGGAGGAAGCTACCTATGAAAAAAGCCAGAAATATTCTGGATAAGCTAATGGACGTGGTGGAAATCTGGATCCCCTCGGCGATGATGCTGGCACTGTTCCTCGCGTTCCTGATTCAGATTGCCTCCCGGTATCTGTTCAATCGGCCTCTGGTCTGGCCTTACGAGCTGTCTCAGCTGGCCTACCTGTGGGTCATTACCCTGGGCTGCAACTACGCCCAGCGCACCGACGAGAATATCGTCTTCTCCGTGGTATACGACCTGGTGCCGGTGACGGTGCAGAAAATTTTTGACCTGATCTCCAGCCTGCTGGTCAGCGGCATTTTTTTGGTTGTGCTGCCCAAGGTCATCAGCTTCTATGAGTTCTACTTTACCCGCTACAGCACGGTGTTCAAGCTGCCTCTGGGCCTGGTGTATCTGGGCTTTTTGATCTTCATGATTATCACCATCGTCCGCGGCATCTGCAAGATCGTGACCACCGTGCGCAGCTTCGCTCAGAAAACAGAAGGAGGAAATGCCGTATGAGTTCCAGTATGACGATCGCCCTGCTGCTTTTGGTGATCTGCTTCATTGTGCGTATGCCCATCGGCATCGGCCTTTTGGTTACTTCCTTTACCTATTTACTGCTGACGGGCACGGATCCCAGCATCATTGCCGAGATCTTTTGCAGCAAGATGTTCAATAACTTCATTCTGCTGGCAGTGCCCCTGTTCATTCTCGCCGCCAATATCATGAACAGCAGCAAGGTCACGGAAAAGATCTTCAACTTCGCCCAGGTTCTGGTGGGCCGGTGGAAGGGCGGCCTGGGCCACGTCAACGTGGTGGCTTCCCTGATTTTCTCCGGCATGACCGGCTCCGCCGTGGCGGATGCCTCGGGCCTTGGCATTATGGAAATCGAGGAAATGAAGAAGCAGGGCTATGACGACAGCTTCTCCGCTGCCATCACCGCCAGCTCCGCGGTGATCGGCCCCATTTTCCCGCCCAGCATTCCGCTGGTCATCTACGGCGTCATCGCCGGCGCGTCCATCGGCAACCTCTTTATGGCGGGCATGGTGCCCGGCTTCATGCTGGCCGCCGCCCTGTGCGCCTATGTTGCCTACATTGCCAATAAGCGGGGCTATCCCAGAGGCACGCGCTTCCATGGCAAAGAGCTTTTTGCCATGATTTTCTCCGCCATTCCCGCCCTGCTGACCCCCGTGATTTTGCTCATGGGCATTTACACCGGCGCTACCACCGCGACGGAAGCCGGTGCTATCGCCGCCTTCTACGCATTGCTCATTTCCGTGTTCGGCTATCGCACTCTTTCCCGGGAGGAGTTTGTGAAGATTATCAAGAACACCGTCCGCTCCACTGGTCAGGTGGGCATCATGCTGGGCGCGGCCTACGCCTTCTCCTACATCATCAGCGTGGAGAATCTGCCCAAGCTCGCGGGCGCGTTCATCGAGAGCACCGTCACCTCCAAAATCAGTTTCCTGATCCTGTGCAACATCGTGCTGCTGATTCTGGGCTGCCTGGTGGATTCGGCGGTTTTGCAGCTGGTGCTGCTGCCAATTCTGTGCCCCATCGCCGCCAGCTACGGCATTGATATGGTGCACTTCGGCATCGTGTTTACCCTGAACACCATGATCGGCCTGTGCACGCCGCCCTTCGGCATGCTGCTGTTCATCGTCACGGGCATTTCGAAAGCGCCCATGGCCAAGGTTATCAAGGACACCATGCCAATGGTGGGCGTGATGGTTCTGGTGCTGATTATCGTCACCTTCATCCCGGAGAGCATTATGTGGGTGCCGCATTTGTTTGGATATTGAGATATTTTTTGCAAAAAAACGGTGAAGGCTCCTATCCAAATTGAAAAAAGCATGTTATACTTATTAAAGAAAGCAGAAAACAATAGGACGGGAGCGTCACAAATGACAAACGATGTATTTGCAAGCCCGGGGATCGCGGTCAAAAAGGAAAACCTCTACGAAGTGATTGCCGACAGGATCGAGGGAATGATCCTGGACAACCGGCTCCATCCCGGGGACAAGCTGCCCTCGGAGCCGGAGCTGGCGGAAAGCTTCGGCGTCAGTCGGAATGTGATGCGGGAGGCCATGAAGGCGCTGAAAGAGCGGGACTTGATCGTCCAGCGCAACGGCGACGGCACCTACATTGCCAAGCCTGACAGCCACAGTATGATCGCCGTGCTGAACCGGATCATCACCATCAACAATATCCAGTATTCCGACGTCTACGAAATGCGGCTGATCCTGGAGCCCGCGGCCACGGCCAAGGTAGCCCGGAGCATCACCGCCGGTCAGATTGCCCAGCTGGAGCGGCTGATCGACAAAATGGTGGAAAGCGAAAGCGACTACATTGCCCGGGCGGACTACGATTTGCAGTTCCACAGGCAGATTATCGAGTACGCGGGAAACCCGCTGCTGACCTGTGTCTATGAGTCGGTGACGGATTTGCTCAAGCCGATTCTGGAGCACGGACTGCTGACGGAAAAAAGCGGCCACTTGAACGGCATTATGTGGCATAAACGGATCGTGGATAATCTGCGCCAGGGAGACGACAAGTTGGCTGAGGCCAACATGCGTCAGCACCTGGAGGTTTCCAAGGTCATGTGCCGGGAATGATTCTGCCAGTTACCCAAATGCGATACGAAGAAGCCAAGGCCTCCGGTGAAAGCCGGGGGGCTTGGCTTTCTCAGCACCCGATAATATCCGCTTTCTCTCTTGCAACCCGGGGCAGGGGAGCGTATAATGGAGAAAATACTTTCCTGGGAGGAAATCATCATGAAAGAAAACAGAAGGCTGCTCAAAGAGGTTTTGCGGGATGTCCGTCACGACATGACCGACGAAGAGGTGCTGAACCTGCTGGCGGACAGCCAGATCTCTGCCCGCCCCGAAAATGACCGGATCACCTTGGGCCAGCGGGCGGCGGATGCCATTGCCCGGTTTGCCGGAAGCTGGGCCTTCATCTTTTCCTTTACCGGCGTGCTTGCTGCCTGGATGGTGATCAATGTGATCCTGGCGGCGAAGGCCTTTGACCCCTATCCCTTCATTCTGCTGAACCTGGTGCTGTCCTGCGTGGCGGCCATTCAGGCACCGCTCATCATGATGAGCCAGAACCGCCAGGAGGAGAAGGATCGGCGCAGAGCGGAGAACGATTACAAGGTCAACCTGAAAACGGAGATCATGATCGAGGATCTGTATGATAAGCTCAACGCCGTCCTTGCCAAGCAGACCGCCTTGGAAAAGCGGCTGAACGACGGTAACAAGACCGGCTCCCAGAGCTGAAAAGGCTGGGCCACTCTAGCCCAAAACTATGCGGAAAACGCAGCCGCGGAAAGGGTATCCCCCTTCCGCGGCTGCGTTTGTATGTAAGGAGCTAAGGAACCTCTGAATAAATCGTCTGCGGCTGGATAGCGGATCTTTTTCCCTATCCGTGCAGCTTCAAAAGTGGGAAATACATACAGTATTCCTCCACTTTTGAAGCCTTCGGCTAGAGAAAAATCTCTCGCTCCCAGCTCTTGCCGATTTAATCAGAGGTTCCCTTGACTTTGCGGCGGTCTGTGGTATAATAAACATGAAAAGAGCATTGCCGATAAGCGGCCTGCTCAAAGTTCTAGGATTCTAAAAGCTTAGAAAGCCGTCACTTGGCAGAGTGGCGGCTTCCGCTTTTTACCGTGATCGTAATGGTAAATTTACCAAGATGTACAGTCAAAGTAATCGGCATATCGCTCACCCCCTTCGCAGGAGTGTAGCAGGCCGCCTATCCGTATTATGGCAATGCTCTTTCCGGCCCCGAATGGGGTTGGTAGTATATTAGCAAGAAAACAGGAATTTGTCAATTTTGCGAAGGAGGACTGTGCGATGAATCCCCTGTATCCACTGACCCACCGGCTGGTTTTTTCCACCTTCTCTTCCGAGCAGATGAAGAAGAAAACGGAAATTCTGGAAAATGCCGGCATCCAGCCCCTGGTCAAGTCCCACAACGCCAACCCCCAGACCGGAACCCTTGACCAGCTGCCGGAGTACCAGATTTCCTACGACCTGTACGTTCCCAATTCAGATTTTGAGGAAGCCACCCACCTGCTCGGTTAAGTCATACTCCGCCCGCCGTTCCTCCGGACAGCGGGCGGTTTTTCCAAAATTGTAAACTTTCTTTTGCTTTGGTTGAAATGCCCGGCGAATATGCTATAATAAAATCAAAAATTTCAGGAAATCAGGAAAGAGGTGCCCCGAGGATGAAAAGCTCCTTCAGCCGCAGTTTTTCCATGGTGGCAACCACCCTTCTGCTGGCACTGACCATTCTGGGTGCGTCCTTCCAGTATCAGGTAAACAGCTTTCTGGAGGATACCACCGTATCCCAGCTTCACCAGGATGCCCAGGTGGTGGCAAACCTGGCCAGCGCCTATGGAATGGACAACAATCTGACAAGCCGGGAGCTGATGCTCAACCTGGACATCGTCTCTCAGATCACCCAGGCGGATGTGGTCATCTGCAACAATCAGGGTTATATCATCCTGTGCTCCGGCAATCTCACCGGCTGCGACCACGACGGCTGGCAGCTGAATCAGGAGTATCTGGACAAGGTTTACGAAAACAACGGCTACAGTGCCACCGGCACGATCCGCAACCTCTACTCCGAGGAGCGGTATGTGGTCTCCGCTCCCATTGTCAGCGGAGAGGAGCACCTGGGCATCGTCATGGTCTCCACCCCCACCGCGGGAACCCGGGTGGTTCTGGACAAAATCGGCAATATTTTCACCACCGCCGCCGTCTTTGTGGTTCTGGTGGCCGTGCTGGGCGTTACCGCCTTTGCCCGCAGGGAGAGTAAGCCATTGAAGGAGCTTGCCAACGCCGCCACCGCCTTCGGCCACGGCGAACTGGATGCCCGGGTGAAAATCGACGAGGATTCCAGCGAGGAAATGGAGGAGCTGGCTCTGGCCTTCAACAACATGGCCTCCTCCCTGCAAAAGAGCGAGTATCAGCGTCAGGAATTTGTTGCCAACGTGTCCCACGAGCTGAAGACCCCCATGACCACCATTTCCGGCTATGTGGACGGGATTCTGGACGGCACCATCCCGCCGGAGCATCAGGAGCATTACCTGCACATCGTCTCCGACGAGACCAAGCGCTTGAGCCGTCTGGTTCGCAGTATGCTGGATATCTCCCAGCTGCAAAAGGAGCAGGGGATTCCGGAGGACAAAAAGATCCACTTCGATCTGGAAGAATGCGCCGGTCAGGTGCTCATCACCTTCGAAAAGAAGATCAACGACAAGAAGCTGAACGTGGACGTGAACTTCCCGGAGCACCCGGTTTACACCATGGCAAACCAGGACTACATCACCCAGGTCATCTACAATCTGCTGGACAACGCCGTCAAGTTCTGCCCGGAAGGGGGCACCCTGGGGCTGACCATCCGGGAGGGCGGCAGCAAGGCCTACGTCTCCGTTTCCAACGACGGCCAGACCATCCCGCCGGAGGAGCTGCCCCTGGTCTTCGACCGGTTCCATAAGCTGGACAAATCCCGCTCCCAGAACCGGGACGGCTGGGGTCTGGGGCTTTACATTGTAAAAACCATCGTCTGCGCCCACGGGGAGAACATCTCCGTCACCTCCAAAAACGGGAAAACCGAATTTACCTTTACCATGCCCCTTGTGAACTGAGGTCATCTATGAACGAACGCAATCGAAACTATCCCGAATGGGACGACAATACCTATTACACCGGCCCCACCGAGCCGCCGAAAAACCGGGGTGCCCTGGTGGCACTGCTTCTGATCTTCATCATCTTCCTGTGCGGCATCGTCACCGTGCTGGGGGTGCTGAACATCCGGCTGTTCCAGAAGCTGAACCGGGAGGATCCTTCCCAGGAGCTGGCCATTTCCTTCACCACCGAGGAAACTACCTCCGAGACCCGGGCACCGGAAGCCACCGGCGAAGACCGGGAAGCAAAGCCGGCCGTCCATGCCGGGTGCACCATGGATTTGCAGGCAGCCCCCAAGGGGGTGGATACCGTTCCTGAGGGCGGCGGCCTGTCCCTGCAAGAGATTTACGCCAAAAACATCCCCTCGGTGGTGTCCATTTCCTGCCAGAGCAGCCGGGGCACCGCCTCCGGCACCGGTGTGGTGCTCTCCGCCGACGGCTACTTAGTCACCAATTACCACGTCATCAGCGGTGCCCAGGAAATTACGGTGCTCCTCACCGATGACCGGACCTTCACCGCCCAATCCGTAGGCTATGACGCGGTATCCGATCTGGCGGTGCTGCACATCAATGTCCAGGATCTGACCCCCGCCCGGTTCGGCAATTCCGATACCTTGCGGGTAGGGGACACGGTGGTTGCCATCGGCGATCCTCTGGGGGTGGAATTCCGGGGTACCTATACCAACGGCATCGTCTCCGCCATCAACCGGGATGTGGAGGTCAACGGCCGAACCATGACCCTGATTCAGACCAACGCCGCCCTGAACTCCGGCAACTCCGGCGGGCCGCTGATCAACTGCTACGGACAGGTCATCGGCATCAACACCGTCAAAATCGGCGCTTTCGCCGACACTGCCGGGGTGGAGGGGCTTGGCTTCGCCATTCCCAGCACCCAGGTGAAGGAAATCGTGGATC
>OLHG01000978.1_pt1 | contig 18724 bp, 17 predicted proteins | sample 1605971 | NCBI WGS metagenome assembly OLHG01 (sample SAMN03283289) | human gut metagenome | biome: human-associated habitat; material: feces | host: Homo sapiens | place: Peru | collected 2012 | reverse complement strand
ATCCACTACTTAATAACTTTTCTATGATTGGAACTAGCAATCCATATTTGTAAAACTCCTTATCTTCTAGTAACTGGCTTAGTTTATCACTTAATACCTGTGCACCACTCGGATTTTCTAATAATTCATTTAAATATTCTTCCTTTTTATCCATCAGTTTGCTCCTCTTTTATTCATCATATAAAATCATTCCCGCGCCCAAATCATCATTTGGTCTTGATACAAATCCAAACCTCTCATAAAAACTCTCTCTGCCCTTTGATGCTCCTAAATATGTTCTTATCTCTGGATTCACTTTTTTATACTCGTTGATTTTCTCTAATAGCGTGTTCATTATCCCTGTGCCAATTTTCTTGCCCTGATACTCCGGAATAATCATTACATCTTGAATATACAGAAATATAGTTTTATCTCCAATAATTCTGCCATAACCAATAAGCTTTTCCCCATCATATGCACAAATTGAGCATAAAGTATTGCTTAACGCTTCTTCCACTATTTCATTCATTCTCTTTCCCCAACCAACCGCTTCAGTAAGAATATTAAACTCATCAGCAGTAGGTGTTCTCTGTATATAAGTTATCTGCATTTTCTCCTCCTAAAATTAATATAAAAAATCTGCTTCATATGACTAGATTTTATCAGCCTCTTGTATTATCTGATAATCTCACTTTCAAAAAATTGTTCTTGAAAATTTGTAAACTGTCTAATCTCTTCATCTGTAAGGTTCTTGTCTTCTGGAACAATTATTAATTTGTCATCATCATCGTTTGTTCTATGAATCACAGCTATGCACTTTCCTGTAAACTCTTGCACAGGCTCATTCACACCTAACACATAAGCATCCAGCTCTTCTCCATCGCCACTTACTGTATTCGGAACATAACCATAATTTGCCTCATATACAAATCCATGCTTTGGATGCTTGCTATTTAAAGGTCTATCTATTCTCACGCTTACATTCTTTCCTATGAATCCATAAGACTCTCTTTGTTCAGTTCTTAGCGCCAGTTCATATTCATCTCGTCCAAAATCAACAGTTGGCACAATTTCTTTATTATTAAACATTTCCATAAACTCGTCTATGCTCACCCATTTAAATTCTGTAGCTTCTCCATCTGGGAAGGTAATCTCTTCATCACTTATATCACGTTTAAACAACCACAAATCTTTGAAATTTGCAGGGACCATTTCACGTTTTACCTCTTTCAAGAAAATAGCTTCTGTTTTCGAAAATTTAATTCCTAACTCCTCTTTCACTTCTCTTAGAATTCCCTCTAAGCTTGTTTCTCCTTTCAAAGCAGAACCACCGTTGCATTCCCACATTCCGTCAAACTTTTTAAATGGAGCTCTCTTACTAATCAATATTTCATTTTTTGTGTTTAAAATAATAGCTTGTACTACCAAATGATATTCTCCATCTTCAAACTCATAAACTCCTCTTTCTGCCGTTCTTCCTGTTTTCCTTTTGTTTCCATCATATATATCCCAAAATTCCGCCATAAAATCCTCCTTTTAAGTTTATTTTTCCACAATTATAGCACAAAATGTGGATTAATGGAATTCATTTGTAATTTTTTATTCTTTTTAGCTAAAAGTAACCACCTCCCATAGAAATCGACAAGTGTCGTTTTCTATGAGAGGTGGTTTTGGATGCAACTCACTTATACTGAGCATGGTGGCGTACTGCCACAAAACCTCTTTCGGTTTTGTCCAGATAGGCTTCTAATTCAACCCAGCCATGCGCACCATCGTGCACATTCCGAATATCATCCAGAACCTTCTGAGCTTCCTTTTCAGTTGCATATGCGTGTGCCGAACGGAAGACTTCTTCGTATGCGAGGTTTTTGCCATTATAAGTTTCGGGTGTTTTCATCGAGATTTCCTCCTATTTAGGTAATACATATATTATACCACATTTTTGTATTTTTCTCAAATTTATGTTAATCTGTCTATACAATATATTCACATCGCTCTCCTGTCATAAGTCGATTTTCTCTTTACTTTTGCAGTTCTACTTGAATTCATTATAATCAAGTTTGTTAAAATCTTTATCAACCTCGGATATGTATAAGAATTGCTAATTGACATCATTTTTACTTTCTTAATAATGTGTATTATATATGCAATGCCAACAATAGTCATCGCAAAAATCATAATATATGCAATGTTTATTATACTTTCTTGTAGCTCAGTTTTACTTATTGCTGTATAAATATTAATTATATTAAAAGTAATCGGCACAGCATATACTCCAACCACTATTTGCGAAAAACTCGAGTCATCATATTTATCTTTTTCCTTGTTATTCTTTAAATAATCTCTTAGCTCTCTCATACATTCTGGATTGTACATACCATTTTGAATTAAAATACTTTTGACCAACTTTATTTCACTGTTTAAAATTATCTTCCTGTTATATTGAATAACATCATAATACTTGTCTTTAGAAAACATTTTATAATGTTTTCCTCCTAGTTTCTTGCTCTTATCATACAAGATATTATTAAATTTCCAAAAAATATATACAATAGTAGCACTGATAGCTGTAGCCATAAACACAAAATTCGCCCATATCACTTTCTGAAGTATACACGTAATACAAAAATAAAATATTCCTATCACTATCACTTTATCCACTACTTTTCTCATTTCTTTAGTTGCCAGCACATTTAAACTGTTTTCTTCAAATATTCTTACTACTTCATCTGTTACTTGTGCACTTTTAATCTTATATTTGCTCATTTATAATCACCACTCTTCCATCTTTGCAAATTCGTACTTTATTTTGTTGTATCAACTGTTCTCCTATACTTTCTATAATTTGATAAAATCTATCCTTTTGCATATCCAACTTCTTTGTAATATCTCTTAGTCCATGTTCTCTGTTCTTCATAATTGCATTTATGTTTAATTGAATATTATCAATAATCAGCTTTTCAACTTTTTTCCATTTTATAGGATATATCCAACTGTCAATCTTGTCCACATATTCCATTTCATCATACATTCCAATAAAATCCATCAGAGCTGATATACTAGTTTCTTTAAAAGATTTTATTACCGCTCCCAGCATCTGGTATCTAGCTTTAAAAAGCAGTTTTCCTATTAATCTCTCTTTATCAAAAGCTAAATTCTTTTCTATCTTCCCTTGTTTTAGAATATAATCCATTCCTATATCAATCATTTCCTCCTTACTCACTCTAGAGCCATACAAAACCTGCATTTGGTTGGCAGTCTTTGTAATTCTTTTGTATAAATCTGTATAATTTTCATGTATAAACTCCTTAGATAATGTCGGACTTTCCCCTATCCAAATTCCCTCCTTGTTCATTGATAAAATATATGAATTCTCATAATAACAAATCTTAAAATTGTATATATACGTTAGGAAATCATCTATCTCAATTCCGTACTTTTCACAAATATTATAAACTTCTTGTTTCTTGTACATCCTGCTGCCGTACTTTTGCAAATACTTTAATTCAATTTTTATAAGATTTACTAATTCCCTCTTTGTATACTCCTGATTCATTCGTATAGTCGTCCAAGATTCTGGCGTTTTATATTTTGCATTTTTGTAACATCCTAGTATTAATATAAAATCTTTCAAGTCGATCTTTTCATTTTCAGAAATTTCAATAAGTCGTTTTATCGTTATCCTTTGTCCATTCTCTAGTTCATATTTCTTTTGAATTTTGCTTCTTAGTTCAAACCTTTCCATATTCTTTGCTCCTTTTATTGTAAAATATAAAAGCAGAATGCATTTATCTGTATCTGCCTTCTTTGGTTTCCTTATTTTATATTCTAGAGTTTGGGCTATTATATCATATGGAATAGCTTTTTTATATATTAAATTGTTATAAGGATGTTTGAGGTGATGGATTTGGAAGGGTTGATGTATTGGGTGGTGTGAAGGATTGGAGGTTGGTGATGCCTTCGGGTTATGAGGCGTGGTTGAAAGGTTTATGTAATTTAGTGAAATCAAGGGTTTTAGCTGATATTTCAATAAAAATTGGGGAAATGGTTTTCGAACATTTGTGTATTTTTTGGAACTTTTTTGAGAAGTTTTTCCCCAACTTTTCCCCAAGTACTATTGTACGAATGTTCGTAATATTTTTTTTGATGGGAAACCTAAAAAATTATTTTGGGAGGTTTTATATTATGGAAAAAATTACTTATCATAAAGAAGGAGATTATTTGATTCCTAATTTGTGTTTGCCTAAACAACCTAATGGAAATATCGGAAAATATGGAAGATTAAGATTAAATTATTTAAAAGATTTTAAGAGAGGTTTATATACTGAATTACTTATAGATGGTACTTTAAAACAATATCTGCTAGATATAGATGAAAATGCTAATAACAAAGTGAATCTTCTTATAAAACAACTTGCTGAATCTGAAAATATTAATGAACAACTAAAAGAACATCATCAAATAGAATGGGTTCAGGCTATGAATAACATTAAAAATAGAGCTGAAGAGATTGTTTTAAATGAGATTATATATGTATAGGAGGAATAAAAAATGATAAATTTTAGAGAAGTAAATGAAGATGATATTTTAAAAGAATGGTTATTATATAGAGAGGATGAGCTTTCTTCTCTTGCTTGTGATGAGGATAGAAAGCATTGGGTTTATTTTGATGAGATTTCAAAGAAAATTTTGGATAGTATTCCTAAGCAGAATAGAAGCTTTATTCAAAAACAACTTAATATTCTTGATGATAATTTCTTGGATTATCTTGGTTATTGGAATGAGAAATATTATAGAAATGGCTTTGTAGATGGTGTGCAGATAGTTATGGGATGTTTTGAGGAATAGCTGAAAAAAGGAAATAGTTTTTTCTATTTCCTTTTTAATTGTCTTATTTGCGAAAACACAGAACTATTAGAATCATCATTTACTAACATCATAGATGCACCTGTTTCATCATCTGATATGTTACAAGGCCAATAAGGATCTCTTAATGTTTTTTTATTAGGATACATATATGATAATAAGTCTATTCTCATGTTTACCACTTCATCAATATCTTCTGTACACAGTTCAAACATATCATACAAATCAACTTCGTTCTCACATTTATGCGCCAAGATAAATGACATAGGAAATGTATTTAGGCAACTTATCAAGCCTTCTGGAATTGCATACTCTGCTTTTCCAAATTTTTTAGGTGCTACATCTCTTATTATCATTATTGTATTATAAATATACACATAATAAAATAAATTAAAATCTTTTGGCGGTTTTAATCCAGGATTTAAAAAAAATTCTCTTAATTCATTTTCTACTTTTCCATCTATATATTCTTTTCTAGCTGCTAAAAGATGTCCTACAATTGCCCTTGATATTTTGTTCACATTTATTCCTTGTATTTCAACATACTGTCCAATCTCTCCTGGTGTAATATATAATTTATATAGTATATCAACTAATTTTTTATATTCTTTATCATAATCACTACCTAATAAATCGTTATTACAATTTGAACATATAGATCTATATTTTATTCCATTTTGGGCAATATGAGTGTACGAATCATTTTTATTAATTTCTAATAAAGAATTATATTTTGCACTCTCATTATTAAAACAAAATTTAGGTGGAACATGATCCCATGTTAAATCTGCTATTTTTCCGCAAATATTACATCTATCATGTATTTTTATTTATTAATCTTTTTTGATTTTTGTTTATCTAACAAAATAATTTATTAAAGTTATATAATTATTTTACTGAGTAGTTATAACTCTTTTAAATTTATTAATTTTTTTAATGAAATATCAGAAACAGCTATAATATTTTCATCTTTTCCATATACATTTTTACTTACTAAATGTTCGTTTACTATAAATACATTATATACTTTCCACCCTTCTCCTTTTAAATTATATTGCTGTTTTACATCTTCAATATGTTTTTTTACCCATTCACTTCTTCTTATAAGTTTTGTACTATAACTTTTTTTATTTTCACTATCTTCAAACATTTCTCGATATTCACAATATATTTCATATGGATTTTTTGATAACTTGAAATCTTTCACTTCTCCTACAACAATTTTTTTCTCTTTATCATAAATATATAAAATATCTATATCTCCCAAATCTTTATTTTCTTCATCTACGATCCTCTTCTTATTAATTTTTTTTAAATTTTTATCAACTATTAATTCAGGAAATGTATTTAGTATATTAAACACACTATCATTAAATGCTTGTCCCCTATCTTTACTTACTTTTCCAATATATTTGTTCATTTCTTTACTTCTAGCTTTAAATTTTCCATCACTTATAAGATCCATCGTAAACATAGTCATGTGAAAAATATTTCTGTTCCCCCATATATATTCATTGTCTCTTTTTATAAGTGGTCTCCTTGTGAATGATAGTTCCCTATTAAATCTCCATGGATATGTATCTTCTTTTCTAAAACCCTCTGGTGGTATTAGAAAATCATCTCTTTTATCTAAGCAAATATAATCTAATATTTTTTGTATTTTTATCTCTTCAATTTCTTTTAATTGTTCTTGTATTGTTATAGCTAATTTATCACATTCAAATTTTTTTATCTCACATTTCTGTTCTTCGCCAATTAATATTAGATTGTAACATACTCTTAAAAATTCTGAAAAAGTAAATCCCTTTTCAAAATCAAATGCATTATCCAATTCATTTGATTCAAATTGACTTTTTACTATAATTTCATTCCATTTACCTATTGAATTATATTCAAATTCTCTTATTCTTGCATTTAACATACTACTTCCCATTGTATTATATTCATCTTTTTTTATTCCTATTCTGTCAGACTTTAATATTTCAATGGGAGTATTAAATATTTTATATCTAAACAAATCATTATTATATGCCCATTCTATTATTAAGGAACATATTGCTAGTATCTCCTCATATTCATATTCTCCCAGAAGCTCTTTTCCTAATGGTGGTTGTGCAGACACATATTCAATTAAAAATTTTAGTGCCTTTGTAATTCTTTGATTTTCATTAAAATCTTTCCATATTTTATCTTTCTTCTCTGGGTAACACAAAATATCATTGTAGTGCCTCCTTTGAAACATCATCATATAATAGGTTTGTTCTTCTAAATCATGATATATTGCTTCAATTAGCTTATATGGATTTAATTTCTTAACTTTATTTTGAAGTAATTTATATAAATGATCAACTACTAATAATGTAATTTCATTTTTATCTTCTTCCTTAACTATTCCATAATCCCACTTTTTTAGTGAAATAATATATTTTCCAACATTATCAAGTAATTCATTTATATCATTTTCATTAACTCTTCTGTTTTGCGGATAATCAATAGGTTTAAGATATGGATAGATTTCATAATCAAGTGTAAAAAATTTTTGTTTCTTATCAGGATAAAAAATTTTGTTAATTTTTTCATAATCTTTGTCTGTTAAATCTAATATCTCATTCAATATAATTAGTAACAAATTCTTTTCCTCTTGATTACCATTTCTATTAAAGCAATAATATGTATCTGGAGTTATATCTAATGAAATTTTATTAAGCTCCTTTTTTATTGTAATAGTATCTTCAATCGATCCTTTATATTCTTGATCATAGAAATACTCCATACTATTTCCTATCATATTAATTTTTATACTAATATATTTCTCAGCAATTGCTTTATCTTCAATAATTTTTTCACATTCACCAATCCAGTAAGAAATAGCATCTATGATGCTATGATAAACATTCAATTCCTCACTATCTTTTACTTTTTCGCTATATATCCATATTTCTATATTTTTCATTTCTACCAGTAAGCTTATAACTATATTGTTTCTATCTAGATTATCATTTAAATATATTCTTCTTTTTCCATCTTGGAGTATCACTTCTTCCATATATTCTGAATTGTATGATTCAACTAAATGCCTATCTTCTTTTTTCAATGCTTTAACTATATATTCAATATCATCTCCTGCACTAAGATATAGCATTGTATTTTTAGTGTTAAATTCATCATTAATATAAAAAGAATAATCACAATTGGTATATATATCTATGTATGGTAGTTCTCCAAAAGCCTGTGGCATTTTTATTAATTTATTCTTTGCATTCATATATCGTGTTAAAAAGAATTTTTGCTCTCTTTCATTTATAGAAATACATTTTAATTCAAATGGATTTAGACATATTGGTGTATTAAAGGTTCTTCTATTAAATCCTATTAACATACTTCTTCCAAAAGAGTTATATACTAGACATACAAATATATCCTTGTCCTGTATTTTGTTCTTTAATTTCTTTATTATATAACTTATTCTTTTATTCAACAATTTACCAATTTTATCATTATTGTATTTATCAAATACTTTTTCCTTATCAAAATTTCTTCCATCATCAAAAATTCCAATAGCTATGATTACTTGCTTATTATCTCCTGTTAATAATGCCTCTTTGTATGATGTATCATCTTTTTTTAACTCTATATTTAGAGAATTTTCATTTATTTTCTTATTCCCTAATTTATCAAAATATTTTATACACTGTTTCCATACTTTATTGTTATATAATTTAATAAATTTTTCCTTTTCTCCATATTGATCAGCAAGACTTACTATAGTATGTATTAAAAATGGAACTAAGATTGATGGTGACAAAATTATTACATTCCCTTTATCATCTTTTAAAAATGGCTTCTTGAAAAATTTTTGATTGTCTAAATTTAGTATATTTTCTATATTTTCATTTTCAAAATCACTATATAATAAATTTATTAATTCATTGTCATTTAGCATACGATTTACTATATCTTCTTTTATAATTAAACATTCCTTTAATTTTTCTAGTCTATATTCACTTGGTACAACAATATTGGAAATCTCATCATATTTTTTGATGTTTGTAATACTAATATCAATTTTTTTTGAAACATAATCTGAAATTTCTAGAATAAAATTAATTAATACACTCATTCTTTTAGCAAATTCGATATTAAATTCATTGCCACTTGTATAAATTGTATTTATAACTGCTTGGAGTATATATCCTGGTATATAGTTAATGCCTGTAAAAATATTATAATTCTTGTAAAACATTACTCTGTCTATAAATGGATTTTCTGGTGGATCTATTGCAGAGGTCAAGCTCATACTTTCAATTGATTGTATTAATTTCTTAAATTTTCCTATACTTATTTTGTATTTTGATGTCAATTCATCCCTAGATAAAGTAAGTATTGCTGCAATTATCGGTTCAATAATTGTTGCTTTGTTTTGATTTTCAGGAACCAAATTTAAAGCAGACAATTTGGCAATAATGTCATAAACATCATATTTTTTTATTTCTTTTAATATATTTTCTACAATATCTTTATCTCCTTTTTTCATTCCTTTATAGAATTTATCAAAATTATCATGTAAACTTTCCATATTTTCTCCTTTTTGTGTATATTATCATAATATATAGTAATATTTTGTCGAAATTTGTAATTAAATATCAAAAAAAGCAAAATAATTCTGTAATTATAAATTACAATTTATTACTTTGCTTTTCTTAAGTATCATTATTATTTTATTTGTTGATATACATCTTTTAGAATCTCAACTACTGTATCAATATCTTTTTCATTATCAAAATAAACTCTATAATTTAAGGACCATAAGTATTTTTCTGGAACTTTTTCACCTATTAATAGTTCCTTATTTTTAGGTTCTCTAGTAATTATTAGAATTTTTGATTTATATATATGAACTTCACATATGTTCTTACCTTCTCCATTTCTTATAGCTATATAATTAGGTGTTACTTTTTCATAGATTTCATTATAAACTTTTTTTAATTTGCCAAATAATTTTTCATGTAATTGTATTAGTTTTTCATTTTTATTTATATAAAACTGTTCAAAATTAAGTGGTGTATTTTCAATTTCGGATGCTTCTTCTTCATCTTCCAATTCTTCCTTAGTTGGTTCAACTAATACAAGATTTTTTTCTAAATTATTAATTGTAGCTATTGACTTTAATATGCTAAAGGCTTGTTCTTTTGGCATAGCATAAAATTCTCTTTTTCTTTCTTTACCATTTATGTTTTCTACACTTCTTAATTCGGGATTCAATCCATCTATCAGTTCATGAACCTTTTTATCTGAGAGTCTGTTTTCAACTTTATAATATGCATATAGCCTAAATGCAAATGGTATAGATTCACTTCTATTTAATTCTTCTAATCTTTTAGTAATATTATCTGAATATCCTATCTTTACATACTTTGGAAAAGATGGATTTGTTAAAATATAAATTACACCTTTATTATTTTCCATAAATTATTCCTTCTTTCGATGTCAGTATATCATATTTTTTATTAAAATACTATATTTTTCCAGATAATCATTATTATGAGGATTTCGAAGACAATACTATAATGATATCGCTGATGAATTTTTTGATCATTCCTAACAATAATAAAATTATGTTGAAAAAACAACTTAATTTAATTTTTAAGAGTTTTATGGATTATAATATTATCTATATTACTGATAAGTATTATAGCAATAGTTTCTATTATGTTGCTAAGTTAATTATGAACTATTGTAATAAATATAAAGAATGTGCACTCTGTTTATTTTATTATTTCTTCTATAGGTTTCCAAACGCTATTATTCATAACATTTTCATCCCATATTGTATTTGAATAATATATTTGAGATCCTATTGCACGAATAAATCCCCAATGTATATCTTTGTGTTTTTTCCCATACTCTTTCAAAGCTTCAAATTTATTCTTAGCATATGTATCTATATTATTAGAATTTCCATCGGCATTAATTCCACCTTTCGCTTCAATAATCCAAACTTCACCATTGTTAAGTTGAATAATATAATCTGGATAAAAATTATTTCTTCTAAAGGCTTTTCTATATACTATACTAAAATAGTCTTCCCCTTTATCACCATTTTTATATATCCACTTAACATTACCATCTTTTTCACACCACTCTTCAAATCTCAATTCAGTATAAGTTCTATTAGGTTGAATTAAAATATTATTTCCATAGTGTTCAAATACATTTTTTTCTTGTTCAGTCGAACTTTGTATCTTTTTATGTTGTTTATAATATTGATATTGAGGTATACTCCAATCTTTTCTTAAGACTGGATTTTCTTCAACTTCACCAATTTCATCTTGACTTATTTCACTGAATATTTCTACTAATTTATCACGATTATTAACTAAAAAGGCATTATATTCTCTTAACTTTAATCCACGAATAAGTTTATTATTATGCTCATAATCTTTTTCTTCTTGTGATAGTAATGACATCTGCATATCCTCTGGACCAAATAAAATTTTAAGTGCATTATTTGAGATATTTTCATCAATTCCAATAGATCTTGCAATTCTTCTTTTAGCGTCTCTTATTATAAATCCATCATCATGATTATTTAACTCATGTTCTCCTCCAAAAATTCTATTCAACTTAAGCATATCGTGTGTTGTCCTCGCCACTCCTTCAATAGCTTCAGTCTTTAATTTTGTACTAAATATAAAACCTTTTGTTGTTTGCAACTCTTTTTTATCTAATATTCCATTCTTATTTATATCACACTCTTTTAGCATTTGTTTTCTAACAACATCTACTACTGCTTTTGGATTAACTGCAAATCTATCATTTCCATCTAAATATTCTTTTTCAAGTTTTATATATGGGGCATTTTGTTTTCTTTTATATTGATATGTATAAAATGAATCACTAACACTACTAATCAATCCCTCTTTAAATTCACTATCTAAAGTATATAAATAACAATTATCTAATAATTCATTATCATAATGTTTTCTTTCAGGCATTCTTCTTATTCTTCCAACAGTTTGAATATTAAATCTTTCAGTCCCTCCTTCACGAAGCTTAACCAAAATTTTTGCTCTAGGGCAATCCCATCCTGTAGCAATAGCTTGTTTGAATAACAAGAAAGCATATTGTCCATTTAATTTTCTTATTTCCTCTGGATTATCTGGATGATCTCCGCTAAACCATGATGATACTAATCCTGAATTTTGAGAATATCCCATATTTTCTAATTCTTGTTTTATTCTACTTATCCATTCTTCTGATCCATTTGGAAATTGAATCAAAACCAATGGTCTAATCGGTATCTTTAATCTATCATATTCATCCTGTATTTCTTTTCTTTTTTTATCTGCTAAATTAATTAACAATAAATCATCATCTAAATTGTTATTGTTTTCAATGGCTTCACTCACTCCATTGTTAATAGATATACCTGCTGCTATTAATCCAGAAGCTATTACTTCATCATCTTTTATTATTTCTGTATGGTTTCCCTGTGTAACTGGAGTTGCAGAAATTCTTAATACATGAACTGGTTGAATATTAGCTACATATTCATTTGCGGTATCTCTATATTTATGTTCTTCATCAATAATCATAAATATATCAATATTACTATTATGACACTCCATCACTTTAGCCATTAAGTTTCTACGTTCACCATCTTTCAATACTATATTAGAATTTCTATTTATTTTATCCCAATTTATGAAAAATACTTTTCCTTTTGGTTCATAATCATTTATAAATGAATAAACATCTCCAAATGGAATTCCCTCTGTTATATCTGAAAAACTTTCTTGAGATTGTTTTTCAAGCCCACCTGCTCCAGGGCACAACCAAAGAAAAACTGTATTTGGGTTTTCATCCAAGTAATCATCTATAAATTTGCATGCCATTACCGTTTTCCCTGAACCTGTTGGAGCATATAAAACTATTTCTTCATGTTCAGCACATTTTTTTAATAGATTATCTTCATGTTCGTTTTGAAAATCACATAAATCACCTTTAAACATTATTCTGCAACCTCCTTTAGTTCTTGTCCAAAGAATTCCTTTGGTATATATTTAAATCCTTTTTTTCTTAGTTTTTGTAGTTCTTCTGAACTAAATATAATATTTTGATTTACCCACATATTCTTTATTTTTTCATATTTTTCGTTATTTGATATATATTTTTTAAAATCATCTTTATTGAGTATAATTACATTAATTTCATTATCTATTTCTATTGAATTTTGTAATTCTATCATTTCCTTTATGTGTAATAACAGAATATTACTTAATAGATAATCTTCTGGTTTTCTTGGAGTCCAATCTGTAGTAAAATATTTCAAATTTGCCTTAATACCATCAGGATATTTCAAATTTTCCATTCCTTTTATTACATTCTTTATTCTAACATATGCAATTCTTCTACTTATTCCTAGTTCTTTATATTTATCTTGTTTAATTATTTCCTTAAATTTATTTGTTTTTGTAAAATCAATATACTTACTATATTCTACACTATTATTTTTTATTTTGCCACTTTTATTTCTTTCAATCTTATCTATGTAATTATTTTCCTCTAAAAAATTGATAGTAAGATTTTCATCTATTTCATTATTAGTGCACAAAATAAAGTTTCTATTTCCTCCATCTTCTCTATTTAATTCTAAAACAGCTTGAGCTGTTGTAGCAGATCCAGCAAAAAAATCTAATATAGTTGAATTTTTTTTCGTTGCAATTCTAATTAATTCTTTTATTAATTTTGTTGGCTTTGGTGTATCAAAAATATCTCTATCCCCAAAAACATCTAGCAATTCATCCTTTGCTGTAGAAGAAGTTCCTACTCCCCTTAGAATTGTTTCCATATAATATTCTTTTTCTTCATTTTCAAAAGTTTTTAACCTAGGAACTCCTTCTCCATTTCTCGGATATGAAATTCTGTTATCTGCATCTAACCTAGCAAATTCTTCTTTTGAAACATACCATTGTCGAGTATATTCTTTTCCTGAAGGAGTAACTATTGTATAGTAATTTTCTGAAGATTTATCTTCATTTTTATGTCCTTCTTCAAAAGATATAATTCCAGATGACCAAGGACCTCTTGGATCATTATCAGGATTACTTTGTTTATGTTTCCAATCAGGCAATTTCATCATTTTATTAAAAATTGTATTTTCTTTATCTTTATAACAAACAATTATAGCCTCATGAATGTTTTTAAATCTATTAATTATTTTTGCATTTGTATTTCTATCGACTTTAGAATCAGTTTTTTGCCAAATTAGATAATCCACATTATCAATCCCAAAGATTTCTTGTGCTAACATCATTAGTTGTGCTATCTCATGTTCATCAATACTGATAAATATTGCTCCAGTATTCGATAACAATTTATATGCAATGTCTAATCTTCTAAACATAAAAGAAAGCCACTTACTGTGTTTATAAGAATCCTCTTTTCCTACATAGCAATCATTATATATAAAATCTTGATTTCCTGTATTATATGGTGGATCTATATATATGCAATCAATCTTTCCTCTATGAGTTTTTTCCAACAAATATAAACTATGTAAATTATCTCCTTCTATTAAAAAATTATATTTAGAAGATTTATTACTGTTGATTTTTTTTTCTTCAATTTCTGAAAAAATCGGAATATTATTTTCTAATTCAATATCCACACGTTCTTGATGTTGTTCCCAAACCAATCCATATTTGGTACTATTAAGTTGATTTTCGATCTCATTTATTGCTCTTATTGATTTATCATCATTATTGTTTTGTTTTAAATGTTCTAAAAATCTTATCATTTCATTTCTTTTAATTTTAGATAAATTAGTTGCCTCCATTATTTCTACCTTCTTTCTTCATCATTTCTCTTATTTTAGTTTTAGCCTCTGAATTATTGATTATATAGTTTGCAATATCCACTGGGACTTTATTATTTTTGTATGCTGCAGCCGCCATATCATATATTTTTTCTTTCTCTTCCTCGTCCAATGAAAATACTTCTTCTATCTTTTTTAATACTTTCTCTGAAGGAATTCTGTTATCATTTTCAATATCGTACATATACTGAGGCGTTATTTCTAATTTCTCTGCCATTTTCCTTGAAACATCTATATTTAATTTGTGTTTTCTAAGATTAATTAAATATTTTCCTAGACTTTCAGCCATCTCTTTTCCTCCTTATCAACATATCTGCTTATTTGTTGATATAATATCATCAAACTATCTTTTTTTCAATAATTTTCATTAAATTTCCTAAAAAAGTAGGCACATCTCTGTGCCTATCTTATCTCTCATATCTTCTATCTTTTTTCTTCTTCTCTTTTAATTTCTCCTCTTGTTCTTTTTCTTCTATTTTCTGTTTTTCTTTCTCATCTACTTCTTTTATTTGCTCTTTCATCTTTGGCACACCATCATAAATTTCATCACACAATTTAATCTCTTTCCTAACTTTTGTTAAAACAGCAGTAACATCAATTATTTCTTTAGTAACACTATTTTTTTCATTTTCATTATCTAATTTTTGTCTTTTATAATATAACCTGTTTCTCGTATTTAGTATCTTTTGCATTTCTTCCTGTTTCTTTTCTTTCACATTATCAACATCACTCAAAGTTTCAATCTTATACTTACATAAAAATCTAATTCTTTCCGAATACTCGTCCATCTTTTTTACTTCTTCTCTCATTTTAGGAGTCAATTTATATTGTGTATTATTTCTAGTGTATAACTTTATCAAATATCTATAGTAGTAATACAAAGCAACTATTCCTTTGGGTTTGTATTTCTTTCTTATTCTATCTCTTGTTGTAAAATGTCTATGTCTTATTACCATATAAGGAATTATTCTTTCTTGTCTTACATAGTCATTTTCTAATATTCTTCTTTTAATATTTTCCAATGAATACTCTTCTCCAAATGCTCTTTCAACTCTTATATTCCTTTTGTATGGTTCTCTTCTTACACTTAATTTATCTCCCCTATAATAATAGTTATATCCCATTGATACTAACATCTGTTGAAATTGTTTTAGTGTGTATGAATGTTTTATTGCATAATCTATATCTTCTTTTGCGAATTTATAATAATCCGAATCTCTCATAGATTTTTTATAAAAATTTTCAAAGTTGATTACTGATTTACAAGTCTTTTCTTTTAAAACACTTAAGCCATATTCTTCACATATTTCATCTGATGTTTTTCTTAACAATGCAGTATTAGTTAAATTACTATAATACTTCTTTCCATCTTTAAATGAAACCGAATTGATTACAAAATGATTATGAAGATGTTGAGTATTTAAGTGAGTAGATACTACAACTTGAAATCTATCTCCCCACATTTCATTTGCAAGTTTTACTCCAATCTCATGAGCAATTTCTGGAGTAACTTCTCCTTCATTAAAAGATTGATAAGCATGAAATGCTAATATACCATTTTCTTTTCCATATATTGTTTTTACAAATTGCATTTGCTTAACTGCATCTTTCACTTCGCAATTTATTCCTGTAGTATAAAATTGCTTTTCTGTTTTATCTGGATTAGTTGCATAAGTCATTACTTGCCTGATACTATCAAACTCATCCATTCCATATTCGCTATAATTGTTTTTTGTCTTTTCTTCATTTGTTGCGTAGTTAATTACTTTATCTAATCTCTTTTGTACTTTCCATATTTTTGTTGTTGCCATTCGCTCTCTCCTCTCATTTAAAAAGGGGATTGGGGAATTTCCCCATTTAGAATTTCGAGCTGACGAAATTCATTGCTTGTTAGGACAACAATATACTCTTTTTTAGTACTAAAATTATTACTTTTTTCTATCAAATGCACACTATATTTTGAAAAATACTTGGACTTTTCAAATCAAAATCCAAGTACTTTTCGTATTATTTTTTAATTATAAAATATTTAATTTATAATAATTTTTTCTACAAGATTTCAAACCTTCTTCATTATTTATATTACTTTTTACTTCATAATTTTCATCTTCCAATTTAAATATTTTATTTAATTTTCTTAATAAAATTTCTTGTTTTGTATCTCTTATTAAGCATGGAACTTTGTCATATCCTAGTGCTTTTGCTGCTAATAATCTTATTCCACCATCTAGAACATAATACCCCTTTTCTTTTTGAATAACTTCAAATGGTTTCTTAATTCCTTCCTTTTTTATTGCCTCCATATATCTACAAACTTTTTCTAAATTTCTGCTACATATTGCGTTAGCTTTAACACCTTTTATATCTTTTACTTCTATTTCTTTATATTCTTTATAAACTTTCATATTATCAATTCCTTTCTTTTTCTATTTACTTTTTTATATTTTTGTATTACAATATTTGTATAAAGATTTGGGTTAGTATTTTAGTTTTGCGGCTTATACTAACTCTTTTTCTTTTATATTTTTTAGTGTTATTCCATAACACATTTGATACAATTTTGAGATAATTGCATCTACTAATTGTTCATCTTGACTTTGACTAAATCTTTCTATTAATCCCTGCTTATCAAATCTTGTTGTAATGATTATTGGTAATCTATTTTCATTTCTATTTTGAATAATTGTATATAATTTTTCCAATGCCCACTGACTTATTTTTTCTGTTCCTAGATCATCAATTATAATCATATCTACATTTGAATATAGCTCTATTAATTCATTTTCTGACTTTGTATTATCTCTAAAAGTTTCCTTTATCATGTCTAGTAAAGTTGTTAGTCTTCCCATTAATACAATCTTGTCATTTTCAATTAATTTGTTAGCAATCGATGCTGCTAAATGTGTTTTCCCAAGTCCTGACTCGCCTGTTATTATCAGTCCTTTTGTTTGTACTTTTGTTATGCATTTATTTGTATAATCATTAGCAACTTTTACTGCTATTTCATTGCCTGAATTAATATTAAAATTTTCAAAGTTCAGATTTTGAAATTTTCTTTCATTATAGTTCTGTTTGTATAGCTTGTTTATAACATCCCTAAAATGTTTTCTTTTCAGGATTTCATATTCTTGCTCATATCTTCTTTTCCAATACTCTTGTGCTTTATTACAATCGCATCTTTCGTATTTAATTGCATCAGGAGAAATATTAGCATATAAATAATCAAGTCCTATTGGTGTTAATTCTTTGCCACAAAATTCACATTTTTTTAATTTATTGTGCATAACTTCGCTACAATTTATATTGTCTAAAACCATTTTCGTTCTCCTCTCTTATATTTTCTTCTTTTTTATTTTCTATATCTTTTGTATTCTCTTCTTCTTCGTTACCTAACGTTTGAGTAACGTTACTTTTTTCATTTTCACTTTTATGCTTTTCACGAAATTTTCTTTGTCGTTCTCGACCTTGCATTTGATACTTTTCATATTTTTCAATACTTTGATACTTGTCCCAATTTTTTATCAGAAATGTTTCCCCTTCTTTTATTAACATTTCTAATTCTAGAAACTTTTTCAAAATTTTTTCAATTTTTTTATTAGATTTTCCCATAATCTTTGAAAAATTTTGAATTGTCATAGGATTATTTTCTCCTATTTCTAATCTTCCTTTATTATTACATTCAACTGCTAATGCAATTAACTGAATCCACACTCTAAAATAAGTGTCTCCTTCAGGAAGTTTTAAAAGTATTTGAATTTTCCTATTTGAAAATATTGTAGTTTCTGTTTTAAACCACGGTAATTCATACATATCCCCCTTTCCTCGCTTTCCATCAATTAATATTTAATTGATTCTTTTTCTTTGCTACTTAGATATTCATCTAACGCTTGAACTCTAAATAGAAATTTTCCACCAACTTTGGAGCATGGTATTTGTTTTCTTCTTACTAATTGATTAATTAACCAATAAGAAATTCCTAAATACTCTGCTGCTTCTTTCATT